>Ga0129316_1000153_pt1 | contig 50476 bp, 44 predicted proteins | sample Cm1ome_2_FD_94429 | JGI IMG/M metagenome (GOLD analysis project Ga0129316, IMG submission 94429) | Eastern black-and-white colobus group fecal microbial communities from Wisconsin, USA - Cm1022B metagenome | ecosystem: Host-associated > Mammals > Digestive system > Large intestine > Fecal...
AGCCATTTGAGGCCCATCTGCAAAAGTACAAAATTTAATCCCAAAATTCAAAGAACGATATATTTAATTAATTTTCAACAACTTAGGCTACATGTTCCGGATTTTATCCGGACAGTAGTGAATCCCATTATAAGAATTGTCGTTTGCACCAACAATTAAAGAATTAGTTAGAAAAAACAGCATATTCTTCGTTAATCTAAGGGGTCAAAAAATCCATATGGCCAATCTTGTAGTTGACCTTTCTCTGTAAATTGAATTTGCTTAATCGATGTATTTTTTTGTTCTTCATCCTTGCTAAACAATAAGACGTTGACATCGTCGGATGATATTAAACCCTCACGGACTCTTCTGCCAATACGATTTATTATAGCTTGACTATGTGTTTCAATAATCAATGTTATATGCCCCTCATTGTTTTTCGCTGTATTTATAGTCTTTATAAGTGTATCAGCAACCTTCGCCTGCATTGCTGGATGCAGATGCAACTCAGGTTGTTCAATCAATATTGTTGTTTTATCAAACTCCCTAAACCGCAAACGAGACATAAATTGACTATTATTAGAAATAATGTACGACGTATGCCACAACTTTGTTATAACTGGAAGAATCTGAGAATATCCATAACCAACATCTGCAATACTAAAATCCCCATTATGTGTATTAATACGGAGGCTTTTCATTCCAGACTCTGATGGCACAGATACTGTTACTCCTAAAATTTCCTTTATAAAATCATCGTAGCTAAGTTTTTCCTTGGGTGTTAATGACGCGAGGAACTCTAACAAATTACTGCCACTAGGATCAACGGTTTGAACTTGAAGTCCTTGAATACGATAATATCTTGAGGCATCTGCTCTTAATGGCGCAATATAGTCACATTGATGGTAAAATATTGCTAACTCTTGATTTATAGATGAAATAATAGTATTCAGTTTTGACATGATAAAATAGACATATAATGTCATAAACGCATGAGTTTGAATATTCCAATTTTTAGTGGACTTTGTCAATGACATTACACCACTACTTTTTATTCTTTTCAAAAACCCTTCTTTATCAAGACTGTCATAACTCATTATACAATCTAGCCTTTGAACATTTCTTAATCTCTTATCAGATAAATCTTTCAAACTAGTAAGCATCCTATTATACATCATCGAGGTAAGACTTCCTCTTTCATCTCCAGATTTCAAGGTAACCAAAGTAGGAAGTACACCTATTCTTGTATTATGATTGAACAAGATTTTGTCTGATCCTTCATATTTTTTATCATTAATAACAATATCTGCAGCACCTCCACTATCATTTATCGATATTTTTACAGAAACGCTATTCAAAGAAATAACAAAAGACTTCACATATGTACCTACTTTATTGTCTTCAGAAAATTCAAAAGAGACATAACCATTTCTTAACTCATAGTCACGGACTCTATCTAGACCTAATACAAACCTTCTCTTTGAATAAGCAGTTTCTGCACGTTCGAATTTATATAAAAATGATATACCTTCTCCTTCAGTTGCATATCTATTACGAGCGGTTTTGTAATCGCCAAAATCTACAGAAGCAGAATCAAACCACGCAATGGGGCCTCGAAGCTCTTTTTCAACAGATTGTGCGAACAGAGGAAAACTCCGAAGGAAGGTGCTTTTACCAGAGCTATTTGCTCCTAACAAGATATTAATCGGCTTTAAAACTATATCGCCAGAATCTTTAATACTCCTAAGATTTTTTATTCTCAATTGATTTATCATAGGTTCTTGAAATAATTACATTTTACACATTATAGTTTACAACAATACATTTTTAAAGTACAGAGAAAAGTCTATCATCTCACAGATTCCGTATTTTATAACATTTCTCTTTTTTATAAGACTATTTGTTTTTCGTCTTTTCTTCTTCAATATTTTCTAAAGAAGCCTCAATTTTCTTAATACTCTGTGCTATTTGGTCAAGACTTTTTTGAATAGGCATATAAGAGTTGTTTTGAACCACAAGTCCCTTTTTAAGATACCCCATTATAGTTTCCAGATCACCTTTAACATCCATAAACGTCTTGTCAAGGAACATGTTCATACTTAGTTCTTCGTCTATCTTATAGATGTCATTATATAAACCTTTCATTTTAATGATGACATTCTTGTTTTTCCAAGCAGCGTTCACATCTTCGCAAAAACCTATATACAAATACTTACTGGAAGCTGCTTCAACAAAAAAAGGTTTAGATAACTGCCTATAGAATTTTTGAAATCGTTCTTCTATTAATTCATTCAAGAACTCTTCATTGAAATGAATAACGGCGTTATACACATTGCGTTTTCCAATGTTGCTTATCTTAAGCATGAAAGCAGTTTGGTAAACTATTACACTAAAAACGAGTCTTGCCCGCTCCTCTTCTTCACGCTGCGCTTTCATCTCTTCCAGTTGTTTCTTGTTCTGTTGAAGCGAACGATACGTAAAGTATATCATTCCAAAAGACGCTATAGCACTCAAATACACAGGCCAAAAGGACAGCCAAATAGTACTGTCACCAACCACAGGTACTATCACATTTAAGTTTAACACCCAATTTAGAAAGAAGGGGAAGACAAGGCAAGCAATTACAATTACCACCCACATCAATTGGTTCCGTTTCATAACATTTTCAACTTTAAAAAAAAGTTCATCTCCGTAGCATCACTTATTCCCAACAAAGGTCAATGACCTGTTTCCGTGACACACTGTCATCGTTACACCAACCAGTTAAGTTCATTAAACTGTTCCAGCATTTTATTTCCGCAAGCAGGATCAATCTGTCTTACAAACATTATTTTGCCTCTCAACCACGCTTGATACAAGCCTTTGTCTGTTCCCATATTACGATAATGTTCATAAACACCGAATTTCTTGCAGAAGTATAGCTCTCTCCATACCTCTTTTCTGTATTTCTTGGGAACATGCACGCCATCAGTTATTGTCAATCCCGTTACATTCTTCTTACAACCTTTATAACGAACCTTTGTCTTCTGATGGTTTACAACAAAACCGTACTTAAAGGTAATGCCATAAAGATCCTTTAAAGCAGGAATCTCCACATCATAATTAGCAGAAAAAGTCAAATCATCAGCGTATCGCGTATATATGACACCTCTTTCCTTACAAAATTTCATCATATCCGCATCCATCTTCACAACAATGAGATTCGAAAGCATCGGACTTGTAGGTGCACCTTGCGGAAGCCTTGACCTCAATGTGCATAATGCTGTAAGTGTTTTCGACACCTCATCATCATAGCCCAGTGAGTCAAAGTACCCCTTCACCATATCCAATGTTATAGTATGAAAGAAATCCTTCAAATCCAAATTTATTAGCCAGTCATGACCCGAATGAGGCATTGCATTCGTAAGAATCCCCCGTTCCTTGTCATTCTCTCCAAATGATGGTATAAAGCCATGTACGCAATCAGGTATAGACCTATCCTTACAGAGAATATTAACATATATCCATCTCTGGACTTCTTTAAGCATCGCATCAGGAGCCTCAATTATTCTTTTTCCTCCCGACTTCTTCCTAATTCCGTAAGTGCTATAATGATTCTCCACATTAGCAACAATTCCCTTTAATTTAGTGGAATAGTATCCAAGATAGTATGCAAGATGTACAAAATCAAAAATAACAGGAAGGATTCTCACATGCAATTTCCCTGCATATTCTATACATTGGGAAATATACTCCTCCGAGTGTTTTTCCTCTACTGCCCGTTCTTTGAAAAGAAACTCCCAGGTATCCGTCATAGTCATCTACGTTCTTGTCACGTAAGTGACAATGCTGGACAATCCTTGTTCAGCATTATCAGTATAATGGTGTTTTAATTTCAGTATGTCCACGAGACATACCTGCAAAGAATGTATCATCTTCACTTAAAGTTAGAATTCTATGACTTCCCCCTGAAAGTCTCTGGTATGTACATATAATCTCGGTCGTCAACTATCTTGACTCCCTTCTCATCTCTCTTCTGTATCTTAAATACTTTGGCGGCTTCTTCTAGTGCTTTATGGGCATCCGGCATGACGTGGTGTTCACTGTCCCACATTTCAAGTTTGAGGCCTTCTTCAAACAACTCAGCCATATCTTCATGCGTCAGCCCCATATCGTTGGCGATGATAACCTCCGGTATATTCTTTTCTAGACATCTCAGCAGATAGGTTAGTTTCACATTCTTGTCCTGAATTATGCCCTTACACTCTGGATCATCCAAATCAACACCGAAGTACTGGGACAACTTAAATACCCATCTATTATTATCCATTCTTTGGATAAAAGCCATGTTTTGTTTTTTCATCTGATTTCTCGCAATCAGCGACTGCCAATTTTTCTTCACGCCGTCTTCTTCATACGCATCCACCCAGATAATGGGCAAACTGTTATTGGGAATAGCATGGGCAAACAGTATCAATGCCTGAGAGTTTGAATAGCCAAGTTCTCTGTCCTTACAAATCTTCGCCCCATACTTATAGCAAAACTCCCTCACCTGCTTCATCTTCAGATAACCTCCAAATGGCGATCTGTTTTTGCTGAAAGCATGTATGCGTTCCTCCCCGTATAGTTTTACGAATGGAAAAGCTGCTTCTAAGCGAGCCTTCCCCTTATCCATCATAATGCAACTCAACAAAGCCACCCTGTAAGGAATATCTGCCTTAACAATACGACCTATCGTCCATTCATTCGGCAGTTCCACTTTCTCACCAGCCTTGTTAGTCTTCACAACTACAGGACTTACATCACTAATAAAGGTTTCGCCCGAACCAATGATGTCATCAAGAAAAACCACCACATCTTCATCTGTTAGTGCCTGAACATCTAATTCTTTGGGATGATTGTAAAATGATACCGTCTTTGTATGTATTGGTTTCTTAGACTTTAGAAGGTTCTTAACCAAGTACTGTATAACATGACCGCTTTTACCAGGTCGCCCAAGTGGCATAAACATCAAATTTACGGCCTTCTTGTTTTCTTTCCAACAATCAGAAATAATGCGATATAACCCTTTGCTTAATATGCCCAGTAAGTCCTCTTCACGGTAATATTCCAACTTCTCAAACACAGATACGGCCAGTTCTTGCTCGCTATCTTGAAAGTTGTCGAGCCACCGATACACATCATACAGATTCAGTCTATCGCAAAATCTGTATCTAATAGCATCAACTATCCTATTCTGTAGTTCTTCTGAAGGTATTCTCATATTATATCACATTGACGATTCAATCACATAACAATTTTCGTATTAAAACAATCAACACAAATTTCTGATTGGTTTCTGCTTCTTTAGTTTTATTGGAATAGGGAGCTATATCCTTGTTTTTAAGACTTACCCTTACTAATACAAACTATTTTTATTTTTCTTCTTCGAAATACAGTTTATAATAATTCATTCCCGCATTATCATCATAACCTTTGACTATCAGTTCTGAACCACCATATATTCTCAAGTCAAAGTTCTTGTCTAACTTAATTGTCTCGACTTTTGTTTTTGCCCTTTTTAAAGCTGACTTATCAATATTAATTAAGCCATCCTGATGAATTTGATCTTCTAATCCCTGATTGGCAACAAAATCTTTAAATCGAGAGGCCAACACAAAATCTTGAAAGACCTCCTCCATGTATTGCTTCACAGATAGACTATCATTATCTTGTAATACATGTTTTGCTCTTATAGAGATCATAGCCTTCTCTACTTTTGTCAACTTATCATCAGCAACGATAGCAGTATTGATGAAATCATTACATACACTAATAAGATTAGAAGTTTGGTGTCTTGGACCATTATATGACTTCACATGGAGGAAATTATCTTTCCAATACTTAGAATCTCCATTTTTTTTAACATTGTCAACAATTGCAACCTGATATCCTTCAGCTTCACCCTTTGAAAATATCAAGCATCCTTTATCTATTTTACTTAAACTTATGCCAGATGCTTTCACTGCACTTACTCCAGTTGTTTCACGATTTAGCTGCAAAAGCTCTTGAGTGGTTTCTGCTTTTATAATTGCTACTGCATCATACTTATCTCCGAATAATTCACAACCATGAAGTAAAAAAATGCTCAATTTTCCTTCTTTGATCTTAGGATGAGTAGAACAGTCATAAAGTATTTTTGCTATATGCATTGATTGCTGAAGAAAAGAATTGTTATCAGCAAATATTTCTTTTACAAATGTGTATATCGGATTCAAGTTCACTGTAGATTCATAGTAGAAATGATAAAGATCACTAAGCTCAAACGACTTTGAAATGAGCTTCTTAATATCCTCTTCAATACCTACGGTAGAAATAATGTTCCCACCGAAACCAACTCCGTCACCATTAGCTTTGTTTCCTATATGGTGAACTATCATTTTTGATACGCTATCTATATTAGTTTTCATTGCGATACTTTTTTACTACAGTTTGAGGAACCAATGCATCATCTCCATCGAAACTTATTCGAGTGGTGAAAGTGTCTAAAAGATTATCTCCCGTCCAATATGACTCATCAGCATGTTCAATCAGTAAAATTTGAAACTCCATACCATTTTTGATACGATTTTTCAAAAAATCGTTAATTACTCTGAATACATCCATCAACTTTTCTTTATCATTCGATCGCCTATCATCCTTACTTTCGTAATAAGGAACACTTGGTTGATCAATAAATAAGAAGTTGCCAATTTGATCACATGGATTATCTATCAAGAAGTTGTGCATACCTAAATAGAAACATATATGAAGATACATATAGTTAGACTGGCTGCCAATATTTGTATAATTCAGAATAGATTTTCCATCACTTAGTTCCAATCTTTCTTGTTCTCTATTATACCTTGTCTTACAATTCTCAAAATTATCTTTAACAGAGAGTGAATCATATATCTTTTGGATATACTTATCAAAAGAGCCTCTAACTATAGACCCTCGGCGTGTTTGAATCTCTGTAATTATGGAATTTGCCTTGTCTCGCAACTGACGATCATGCGCATAGTCATATTCTTCAGGTTGCTGACCAGGAATCTGATTATAGTAATCTTTCATAATCGGCAGCAATGACTTCAATTGTCCCAACGCCACATATATAGAAGATTCTTCCTGTGGCTTTAGCTTAACAGATGACAATGACTTAAGTTGGTCTTCCAATATTTTGATCTCCGCCTCAAGGTTTTCAATATTCTTAAAAGAAATGAATGATGTTACAAGTGGCGCTATTTTCTTTTCTTTAAGTTTTAATAATGATATTTTGAGTTCTTCTAAGATATGACATCCCCATATAGTTGCACCATATTCTGAAAGATGGGATTCAAGATACTCTACGGGCTTAAGACTCTCCTCCAATGAGTCTTTCTCATCTACGTATTTTTGATATTCTGCTTGTGCCCTTTTGATATTAAAGAGTAATAGTTTCTTTTTGTATAGTTCAGCAGACAGTTCGCTATATTTTGAACTTGATTTTTCTATAACTTCATCTTTGTGTGGCGTCAGTTTCTTGATAACTTCACCTGCATAATCATAAAGTTGTGAACCAGTTAATTTATCCATTTCAATATCAGCATTGCTAACAATTTTAGTCAACAAGTTTACAATTTGAACTCTATACTTGTTATACTTCTTTACAGCACTTTTATATCGATTCGTTCTGTATTTTATAGATTTTTCTTCTCGATTAAGCTTAGCAATAATATTCTCCTGTTTTCTTTCTTCAACATTATCAATACCTAAGAGGACATCCATTAAGTAATCTCGTTTCTCCTTGGAATCCACATATTCGTCTTCGAAGAATTTATAGTTTAGGAACTCATATTGTGAAGATATCAGGTTTTCGGTTAGTGCATTGAACATCAAGAAAGACCGAAATGAGACTGTCAATTTGGGTTTTCCATTATCCTCTCCCCATGGATACATATAATCGTTAGTAAGTCCGCACTTCAAATCAAGTCGTCTTCTTAAGTCAGATGGAGTAATATTGGCTGTTCCATCAGGATAGTAGTCATCTGCAAAGGATTCATTCTGATAATATACATACTGAGAAGCAGTTCTAGCCTCAGGCTTCATTCGAGATACAGCATAGAACTCTCCATTTAGAACAAACTCCAATCCGTAGGCAAGCGTACATTCATTAATTATTGGCTCCACAATATTGGGTTTATCGGACATAAGGCAATAATCAATGATGGCAAACAAATTACTCTTACCTCTAGAAGAGTTACCACGTATTACGTTAACCATATTGTTTTTGAACGTTATGCAACGCTTCTCCTCTGGACTAAACCAAAGGTATATCTTCTCAATGTGAAATTTCATAATTCAACTTTTAGTAAATTATATAACTTAGCTATACTCTTGCCTTCAGTCAATTGTAGTATTCTTTCTGTGGCTCTACACATATTATAAAGACATTGGCTATCACAGATGCTAATCATTTGAGACAATATGTCTATGTTAACTCTGGTTAGACAGCCATTCCTCATAGAAACAGCTTCAATATCTAACATCAGCGCAATAGCCTGATAAATTAATGGCAATACGCTAAAATAACGTTCGTTGTAGTTTGCAAGAATAATTCTGTTAGCTGAAATGAGATTCTCAAAATTATATTGAATGGTATCGTCATTTATCTTGCAAACAACACTGTCATCCATCAAGAGTGGCATTAATAAAGCGATTCTTGATAGTTCTATATTTTCTTCTGTCTTAATAGCTGTTTGCAATGCTCCAACCACAAAAGCTACATTTTTCTTGGTGTATTTGATGTTCATTTTTTCTGAATATATTTCTTATACCAATCAAAATGCCAAACAATCTTCGTGGTATTGGAAAGTCTTAAATACCAGCCTTTGGCAAACTCATCCTCAACATCGAACCCAGAAACAGATATTGGAGCCTCCATAGTTTCATCAAAAGTAGATGCTCCTGCATTTATTTTCTCATCCTCTGATGCATTTTCTTCATTTTGACTGATTTTTCTGTTATGCTTATGGAAGATTCCTGTCCACTTCTTTATTGCTGACTTGTCTAATCGATTCGCTAACTCGTCTGTTATTATTTCTTGCTTTTTTAAACTTAATATTGCACGTTGGATTTTAAAAAATATAGATAGGAAATAGGCACAGTAATCATCTTCCTTTGTTGAATCCTGACCAATAACTGCTACAGATTTTAACTGCTCAACCATTATCTTTGCATCATTCTCATTCTCTTTGTCTAAATCTGGTTCCTCAAAAGCTTCAAGAGTTAACGATTCGGACATTGCAATTTTTTCGATAATGCCTTTGTATTTTTTTGAATATCCTTCGAAAGTATATTGAAACTTACCATCTGACAATTGTTTGTCTCTCCAAATCTTTCCCACCAATTCAGAGAGTATGGAATCTGCCATTGTTGGATTTCTGTAAAGCAAAAGAAACCTTTCATACAGTGATTCCAAGAAATTCTCGAACCTGATGATTTCAATTTTATGAAGGAACTGATTCAACAAGCCCTTATCCATTTTAACCATCTTTTCAAGTGTCGAATGATATGATGGAATCTTTGCGATAGCAGAATTTAACTTTTCGATTACATCATCTATACTACAAATTCCATTACGCAACTTTGTGATATATGCATAATAGTCATTCTCAACTTTCTTGTTCGTAAGAATAATAAACTTACCATTCACAAAATAGTCTTTTTGCTCATTTTTTGGTGTCAAGTTGTAGAGTTCTAACCAGTTATCCAATGTCTTCCAAAAGTCATTATCAGCATCTGTCATCCTTGCATTCAATTCTTTACTATGCTTTACCTGATAGTATTCCTTGACTTGTTTATCACCGTTATTTCTTTCAACAACAAAATCGTCTTCTTTTTCATAATAGATGACATCTTCAAAGCGCAAATCAAAGATATAGTATATAAATGCAGCAAATTGAATATCAAATCCAATACTCTGAAAAAACGCAGAATGCCTAGAAACGAACTCTTCTTTTGTTATTGCCTTTCCCATTTTATTGCTTATTTAATTACATTTAATCAGTAATGATAAATTATCTATCCTCATGACAATCTTGAAATATTCATTATTCTGGATAGCGTTTCATGTATTTAGAATCCCTTGGAAAGGGATTGTTATAATGTAGGTTTCGTTCAGACATTTGATCCATCATCAACTAAATCAACTCATGCAATGAACTTTACCTCAGAGGATGAGCAATAACAGAATATTCAATGCCACGATCCATGGAGTCGCAATTTGATCTAGCTTTTTATATACTTACGCCTCTCTAAGTTCATTCTTCAATATTCCGATCTCTATTGTAACAAGGTAACACAGAAGCCTGCCCCCCTGTTTCAATATTATTTATCGCAATAATCGAATTTTTCTTTCTTCAGTTTCTCCTCTATCGAATAGAAAAGTGTATTCTGATAGTCACTTGTTATGGCTGTTTTTGTCCTGTCAAAATTGATTAGGTGAATATCATACATGAATGAAGTTCTTGGCTCTGTCAGTTTGAAACAATCTCTCATCCATTTATCGATTCCTGTTTGGGGAATCAACTCACCTTTCGGAGGGAACACATAGCCTATCATTCTTGACTTGTCTAAAATAGACAGTTCCATTCCATCATATCGCCGAGAACTCATATACTTGATGCCATCTACATTTCCATCTTTAGCTATGCTGGCCAAAAGCACATCCATCGTAAGGTTAGACACATCGTATTGGAATTTATAAGCATCTCTATCGGCAACTTTCCCACTAACCAATAGGGAAAAATATGCCAATATGAAGTCTTCTATCTTTTGCAATCTCGGTTTTATCGTAAAGTCAAGAACAACCAGTTTCTTCGAATTCTGAAATCCCGCAAAATTCACCTGTTCAAAATTCTTTCTTCTGACCTCTTCCCAGGCACAATACAGACTTTCACCAAGGTAAAGGCAAGGCACTCCATCCTGATTAAAGCGCTGCTTACCAACGAGTTTTATGATATTATTGGGTATCTGGAACAGCCCCATCCTGTTATAAACATGATAAGCATCAGAATCTCTCATTCGGAAGAAGTAATTACCCCTTGCTATTTCTGTAGCATAATTGGCATTCACTATACTGCCATCATCTTTAAAGAAGTACTTGTAGAACTCCTTCTTACTATCAAAAGCACCAGGAGCGCAGGCCTCCGAAATAAGATTGTTAGCTTCAGTCAGTTTGGTATTCAATTCTGCCCGAAGTGTTATTTTTCTTTTTGCTGGAGACAAATGAGCTTTATAGTGTACAGCAGTAAACTCTCTATCGTCAACTTTGTCATACTCGTCGAAGAAATACAAAAGGACGGCGGATAAAAGCGATGCTAAAGAGGTAATATTATCGTCTATCCCTTTCGTACAATAAAACGACCACAAACTTTCCGAAAATTCTTTAAGTGTCATCTGTAGTTATTTGTCTAAAAAAAAGAGGACGCCGCCCTTTCGAGCGTCCTCTGTGGTAGGCATTCGTTTTATGGAATCCTATGTCCGATTGTGTGTGTAGTAGCAACTAAGGGCATCGGGGATTATATCTCTTATTAATAAACTTCTGTGTTACTGATATGCTGTACTTCCTCCAGCACATCATAATTTCGCCACCTCACAAACAATTCTTTCTGCTTATGGGCAAATTTCAAGACAGCTGTTTTATCGATATTTTTGAATACGTCCAGGTATTCATTCTTCTTATCGACTGAAATCCAAGGACAGCATAGAGTCTCTATGAATGTCAAAACGGCTTCAGTATCGCTCTCACCTTCTTTGGTCAGCCTTTTTATTCTTTCTGTGATTTGCTCGTTAAGTACATCAAGTAGTGGCTGGTAGCGCATATCCTTTCGAATGAAATGAATCAGTTCAAAGATGGTAAAGAAATTCCAGTTATTATTACCCACAAACTTATTAATCAAAACACTTGGATGCAACTGTGTGGCAGGCACCATGCATTTCTGCAAGTCAAGCATATTTAGATGTTCCATTAATATTGTTGGATCATCAGACATGTCCATATACAGACGGCGAGTTAAGTCAGTAATCTTCTCATCCAATGCTTGTATCGTCTTGGGCTGGAACTTTTCCGACCATGAGCCATCTTTAAACTTGAACTTGCCTCTAACAAATCGTTGCAACTGACTGATAATGGCCACTGTTTTCACGCTGGTGCTCATGCGCGAGTCGCATTGATAGAGGTAGAATAGTACATCAATAAGATTATCTAAAAACAGCAAGAATTTCTTTTCGTAGTATTTCTTTATCTCCCTCCCTTGGTCATTGATGTCAGAATTAACCTCAGCTTGACTATATTGCTTATATAAGTCGTTGAACTCGCGTAACAATACGCCCAAACGTTTTTGCAGACATCCCAACAAGAACGACATCACATCCTTGTACTTCAGTTCATATGCGCCCATGATAGAACGGACAGAACGGATAAATATCTTGTAATTCAGTGCTGTTGGTGCATCAAACAAGCCACGTTGCATCTTCTTGAATCCTTTGAAGGTATCAAGTCGGTTCTCGAAATAGCGGTCAACCAAATCTATCAGTGCCAATTTTCCTGCCGTAATATTCTCCAAGAACGGTCTATGTTTGAACGCATGTTTTTTTGCTGAATCTTTTATTTCCTCATCGTCCTTGTCTTTATCCTTTCGTTTTAATCCGTATTTTTCCAAACAAGTATCATAAACAGCATAGAACTCTTTCATGATGTCTTCACTGTTACAGAACAGAAATCCGTCATCCACGTAACGATAGAAAGCATAGTCCTTAAAATGGGCACATCTATACTTTTCCATCATAACTTGTTCCGTATCGCGGTCTATCCTCTGGAGTATTATCTCTGCATAAAGCCTCGAAAACTCTGGGCCTATCACAATGCCCTCCTCACCGCTCAAATAGCTCTGATTCAGCAAGTAGAAATCCTCTGCCATGCTACCTTTGCATTGTGCTATATCTTCATCGAACATGGCCAGCGAAAGGGTTTCTGGTTTGATAGAATCAAAGCAGTGTTCTATGTCCGACTTGTACATTTGCGAGAATTTTTTCTCTGCTCTCAAAAACCTGTAGTCATCATAAAAACCATTGATATTGTGATAATGTTTATAGGCAAAGTAATGTTTAATACTCTCTTCTGAGTGATATTTCTGCGTATCGTCTGACAGATAGTGCAGGAATCCCTTCGGTCGTTTCTGACTTGTTGCCACCTTGTAGGGATAACGAAGCGAGAAATGGCTCCTGTTGCAGAAATCCACAAGCACGGTTTTATAACGCTCATAAAACTCCACCATCTGCACCTGATGGTAAGGATGAATGACCGTCAGCCTACGTCCTCCTTCATGCCCATCCTTACTAATATTATATTGAAATGCCTTACGTTTGTCGTTAGGATGGCCTCCAATAATATCGAGGATTTCGTTCAATCCTTCTGAATGATTCTTTGTAGCCATAAATTTCCCATCACGACATATTACACCGTAGTATTTCAAGAACCTCGAAAAGAAACGGTTTGTGAAGAATATGGGGCGTTCGTAAGGTAGAACGTCAGATACAAGCACCCTATATTGTGAACGGGATATATGGATAAGTTTGCTCATAGTAGAGATTTGTAATATAGATTCTGTAATTGTTTCAACACAATTACATAGTCGTTCCACCTGTACATACGGCGGTCATGGAAACCAGTTCTGAAACTATATTTCGCAAGTATTTTTTTCCTGATACGGTTCACATTATCATCATGGTTATTTCCTTCACCATAATTAAACAGATTCTGAGGTGGAGAGAATCTTTTGGGGTCATTCAGAGCGTCTGCCAGATAGCGATCTAGCATTTCCAACTGCGACAAATCTGTCAGCAGTCTGTTTGAATAGAATAGCCCTGTCTTGACAAAGTTGCGGCGACTATCCAGATTACCATTGCCCGTCAAAGCATCTATGCGGTGCATAAATTGCATCAATCCGTCCGTATGTTTTTTGCCATTCTCATCTTTTGTTCTGTGGTTGGCAACCTTAGCGTATGCTCGTAAGACACAATCAATCGTATTGCAGTACCTTTTCACCTTTTCTTCTGTCAACAACAATTCAGAATGGCCGTCATCATACTTAAACTGATACCCAAGATAATTGAAAGATAATGGTTCTTCGTCATCCATAGGCATTTGTATCTTTACTATCTTGTCATCATCATCATGTAGGGTAAGGCATAAACTCTCAGCTATCTTCTGTATGGTATCCCAACAGTCATCAATACTTATCTTTTTTGGATTAACGAGCAACACAATGTCATCCACATAGCGTTTATAGAAATACAGTCCGTTGATGCTCTTCACCTTCCTATCAAACTCTCGAAGGTAAATCTCTGCAAGGGCCGGTGAGAAAGAAAGCCCTCTAGGTATTCCTTTATGTTTCTGATTATTGGTTAGTTTATTATACTCATAAAAGAACTTCCGAAGATACCTGACCGAGGTTGCTGTTAGGTAATCGTCCTCTTCAATTCTTTCCAAAAGTCTGTGCTGATCTATGCTTTCATAGAAATGGTGTATATCTGCCCTTATGAGTATTTTGGGCATCGAATTATCCAACAGCACACGCAGTTCCTCTACCACTTCATCCCTATTTGCAGGTCTCAATTGATACTGATTCCTGATTTCCATAGCAATAAACTTACTAATCAGCATAGATGGCATATCGTCAACTGCATATGCTTTTTTCCCCTTAGCTTCAACCTCTCGCAACTTCAAGTGATACTTACCATGTACAACTCGATTATAAGCTATCGTTATCTCAGCTTTTTTTTCCTCTTCATATTGTTGAGTTAAATTCTCTAATTGCTGTTGGAGTTCTTCCCGTTGGTCTTTAGGTCGTTTCCGCAATTCATGCCTAAGTTCTTTTATTTTCAAAGACAACCCTTTGGCTTCAGGAGAATAGCAATAATCCTTTAGGCGACCTCTGCTTTCCTCAAGACTCATAATCCTTTGAAATATATCTATGCTATAAAACTCAGGTGTCATGTTAATGATATTGATTTTTACTTTTATACATCTCGTTCATTTCAATAATTTTTCAAACATCCCAAGTCTTGGTTTCATCAACACTCCGTCATTCATCAACTTCTGTCCACGTTTATAAAAAAGCGGATAAGCAACTTTTCTACCGAGGCGTATTTGGACAAAATACAATGATGGTCTATATAAAGTTGATGAGTGATGACACAAAAATGTCAATCACTCATCCTATATCATACTTCTATTGTCTTTTTGAAATAACCATTCAATCCTGATAGCATCTTGGCCACACTAATGAACAACGGTCTTATAGAATCAATATCACCTTCAGACTTCAAACATGTGGAACAGAAACCTCTTCCTGTTTCATCAGTCCTCAAACCTCCTACATCAGCTCTCAGACATCAGACTTCCTGCTTCCTACTTCCGACCTCAGACTTCATACTTCATCCCTCAGACCTCTATAACACCAATAATCATCTAAGAGCGAAGTGATTGCGCGACTCTTTTCAAGCTTTCTTCAAAGCTGACTAACTGATAGTCAAAATCCATCTTCGACATTTCAGAATCATAATAGTAGGTAGCAAACATCTTATTGATGGGCTGTAAGACTATCAAATCTTGTAATTCTCCAGAACATCAAGGGGTTCCCAATTTAGTTCTTTACGGGCTTTCTCGTTACTGAAGGTAAGGCTCTTGGTCATTTTCTCCAGTTTATAGCTGTTGATAGGAGCTTTGTTTCCCAACAAGTCACCGACCTTTGCCATACACCATGCCATCCAATAAGGGATATTCAATGGTTTGCCTTTCCCCAGCTGTTGAGCTACTGAGATAGATAATTCGCCAAAAGAAGGTTGGCGCGTGTCACACACATTATACACACCCCCTTTTACTACAAGAGATGGTAGGATACGCGCAATATCCTCAGCCATTAGAATAGACTTCACCACTTTTCCTCCTGCGATGTTCATATAATATCCCTTCTTCACACCATTCACCATAGCGCCAAGATTTCCAGGAGCATTTTTTCCTGCCAACAGAGAAGGTCTTAGAATACCAAGAATAACATTATTTTTCTTACACCATTCTGTTAGAAACTCCTCAGCCATAATCTTACTCTTTGCGTATGGAGTTTCACCATTCAGTGGATGATCTTCTGTTATCAAGTCACCATATTCGCAACCATAAACAGCAACAGTACTGATGAACACCAAAGCTTTTGGAACCCCAACCTTCTCCAACGCTTCACACAGATGTTTCGTACCTGTGTAGTTAACATCAAAGAATGCTTGTTTCTCAGCTTCTGTTTTTGGCACCACATGCGCTTTTCCACAGGCATGTAGTACCACATCATAATAGGTATTGATCGAAGGCACCTCTTTGGCCATATTTATTTTGATGTCATCATCATCGGCTAGACCAATGGTATGAACATCATAGTTCTTTTCAAGTATAGGTCGAATATTATAACCTAAAAAGCCAGAAGCTCCAGTAAACAACAATTTCATCATAGAAATGTTCCTACAGTTTTATCTGATAATACTTAAGCCCTTCTTTCAGCACCACAAAGAAGTCCTCAATATCTTTCACGTCAATTGTACCTAAAGAGCAAAGACGGAAGGTATTGGTTGTAGAAATCTTTCCTGGATAGATGGTAAATCCACGCTCGTAGCAATAATCATGTACCTTCTCAAAACTCCAGTTTGGATTATTAGGATACTTCACAGACACAACAAGGCCAGATTCAATCTTCGGGTCAATCACGGTTTCAAAGCCAAGTTCCTTAACACCTTTACGAATAGCTTCATAAACTCTATGATGACGTGAAAACTTAGCTTCCTCACCTACCTCAAAGTACTCTTTAAGTGCCTGTATTGTAGCATAGATGGTCTGTACGGGAGGAGTAAAATGCATCTCACCTGTCTTCTCAAAGCAATCATATTGCATATAGAGGTTGCAGTAGTAGGAACGTGTAGGATAGTTCTTTGATGCCTCAATGATGTCTCTACGACCAATGACGAAAGACAATCCTGACATGGCCATTAAGCCCTTTTGGGCAGAAGCCATACAAAAATCTACATTATCTTTAACTATATCAAAGGGTATCATGCCAAGGCTGGACGTAGTGTCACTTATCATGATAGCCCCGTACTTATGTGCCAAGGCACCTATCTCACGAATTGGATTCAATACACCTGTTCCTGTCTCGTGATGGCAGCAGTAAACCACAGCCACATCAGGATTCTCTTTCAGTGCCTTCTCCACATCAGCCAAATTAGGTTGCTCAAACACACTACTCTTCAGATTAATATGTGGAATATGGTACATCTGACATACCTCAACAGCACGACTGTTATAAGCACCATTGTTCACCACAAGTATCTTCTTTCCCTCTGGCACCAGTGAGTTGATGCAGATATCAATATTGATGGTGCCAGAACCGCAAAAGAGTACAGATGTGTATTCTGGTTCAGGAGCATGGGCGACCTTGCATAAATCACTTCTCAGGTCCTTCATCAGACCTGCGAATTCCGTCTCACGAGGGCAGATGTCTGGAACCACCTGAGCCAGTTTTACACTATCCGTGGTCGTTGCTGGCCCTGGGTTCAACAACACATTGCGCTTAATCTTTATATCTTTCAATTCCATCTTTTTACTTCTTAAGGAAATCCATCAATGCTTCTTTATTTTGTATAGGGGTAGTTGTCGGACGACCAAGATCTTTACGATTACCCTTCTTCACCTTCACTTCGATAAGGACAGGTCCATCAGAAAGATTTTTCAAAGCTGCAATCAAGTCTTCCTTGTTATCAACGCTAATAGTAGCCTTATATCCAACAGCCTTAGCAACAGCAGGAAGGTCAATCTTCAAACCAACGGTAGGCTGGCCACCAACACTATCATGAGCACCATTATTGAACACCACATGAACATAGTTCTTGGGAGCCTTGTTAGCCACAATAGACATAGAACCCATGTGCATAATGGCAGCACCATCACCATCAAAACACCACACCTTACGGTCGGGCTTTGCCATTGCAATTCCCAAAGCAATCTGAGAAGCATGCCCCATAGAACCTACAGTCAAGAAGTCACGCTCGTGACCTTGATTCATAGCTGCACGATACTCAAAGAGCTCACGGCTAATCATTCCTGTAGTTGAGACAATGCAGTCTTTCTCCCCAAGAGTAGCAGCTACGGTCTGGATGGCCTCTTCACGCGACATCGTGAGGTCGTTCTTCTCAACATTCTGGAGCTTGTAAGCCTCGAAGGTATCCTTTTCTATCACCAAAGCATAAACATCCTTTTTCTTCAGAGCGTCAATAGCCTTGGCAATCTGCTTTTCAGCCTTGTCCTCTTCTTTGCTCAACACATCGAAGTTGATACCCATGGTATTTAGCAGACCGGTTGTCACCTTGCCTTGTTTTACGTGCTGGGGCTCATCGTGTACTCCAGGACGGCCTCGCCAACCAATCAGCAGAAGAACGGGAATGTTATATACCTCAGGATCTGTCAGAGATGCCAGTGGGTTAATGATGTTACCCTCACCACTGTTCTGCATATACACACAGGCAGGCTGTCCTGTTGCAAGATAATGACCTGCTGCAAGACCAACAGCAGCGCCCTCGTTGGCAGCAATGATGTTATGCTGAGCATCACAATGATCTGTAATGTAAGCACAGATGTTCTTCAACAGACTATCAGGCACACCTGCAAAGCAGTCAATGCCGTTCTCCTTCAGTTTTTCTATAAAGAATTCTGGTCTAATCATGGCTTACTACTTTTTGGTTCCAGGAATGAGGTTCAAAATCTGCTTGATAGGCATGCAGTATTCTTCAGAAGCCTCCTGGCAACGAGTGGTTTCAAGGATACGCTCTGCACACTTTACCATAGCGGGATAAGCGGAACGCAACATGTGGTTTGCATAAATCACAATGTTAATGCCCCATTCTGCAAGTTCAGCCTCAGTGAACTGTCCGTATGTAGTAGGAACAGCCACAATGGGAGTATGGTTATCCACCTCCCGGAAACGTTGGCAGAATTCTTTGATGTCCTGACCATCCTTGTTCTTAGAGTGAATCATGATACCATCTGCACCTGCAGCTACGTAGGCATGACAACGCTCCAGAGCATCCTCAACAGGTTTGCCAGCAATGAGAGACTCACAACGGGCAATAATCATGAAATCACGAGTAACCTGTGCCTCCTTACCAGCCTGGATCTTGGAGCAGAAGCCTTCGATGCTGTCCTGAGTCTGAACTGCATCTGTTCCAAACAGACTGTTCTGCTTCAAGCCAACCTTATCCTCAATGATAACAGCAGACACACCAAGACGCTCCAAAGTACGTACAGTAAACACAAAGTGCTCAGTCTTACCACCAGTATCACCATCATAGATAACCGGCTTTGTTGTTACCTCTAGAGAGTCGCTTAGGTCGTGCAGACGAGTAGTCAGGTCAACTGCTTCAATATCAGGTTTTCCTTTGCTTGTTGAGTCTGTGAGTGAACTTGCCCACATACCATCGAATTCACGGGTTTCATTGCCAACCTGGACCTGGGTGTGCTCAATTATAAGACCAGTAAGTCCGCAGTGAGACTCCATAATGCGCACAATAGGTTTGGCAGTTATCAAACGTCGTAGAGACTTCATACGAGCTTCAGGTGTTGTGCCCAAAGACTCCAATTCCTCTGCAAGACCAGAAGAAGTGATTCCTTTGGTATAAGGAATCTCTATCACCTTACCGCCTAGACCTTCCATTACCTTGAACACCTCATCACGGATATATTTATCCGGACCCTCTAACCAGTCATCACCATGGATAATGTAGTCAGGTTTATATTTAACCAGATTGGGAACATAGCTCCAGTCCTCCTGGGGCACCACATCTGATACACCATGAATAGAACGAACCACAGTCTCACGCTGTTCGTATGTCAAGTAAGGCAGACGCTTGTGCGTTGCAATTGCTTTGTCCGTGTAGAGACCAATGATAACGTCTCCGTACTTGGCACCCTCGTTAATGATATTAATAAGGCCAGGGTGCATAATGTCGGCAATCATACCGAGATAAACTTTCTTTGCCATTTTTTATTTAATTTTTATGTTTATACTTTGATGTTTTCTTCTGCGTATTTAAGATCTTGTTCGTCATCTATTTCGTACCATTGCAAGTTCTCCAGTTTGAGTACGTGCATAGGTGTAATTCTCTGAGATACATCCAGCAGCTGGAATTCATATCCCAACTTGGGTTTCTCATCTACTATCTTTTCGTACTCTGAACAGAGTATCTTATAAAAGGAGTTACTAATCTTATGAATACCTACCAACTCTCCAGAAGGAGTGATTTCATCCTTATTCACAGAGCAGTTGGTGAGTTCACACTTCTCATTCATCTGCACATAGTACTGATCCTGGAATTTGGTTACAGGAGTTATCAGCATAGCAGAATCAAATGCACAATTAATCAGCTCTGTAACAGCCTTCTTTTCAAAAACCAAGTCAGACTCGAACAACAAGAAGTCGTTCTCCCCTGTTGCCTCACGGCAATTCCAGAGAGTATACATACTATTGGTCTCTGCAAATCGGGGAGAGAAAACACATTGTACCTTTCCTGGATACTCTTTCTCCAACACCTCATACCATTCCTTATGATAGCCAGTACCAATGATAATCTTCTCAATACCAGCCTCAAACATGGTTTCAATGGCTCGAATCACCATCGGTTTGCCCTTGAAAGGAATGAATCCCTTAGGCTTTAATTCTGTTTGTACTCCAAAGCGGGTTCCCATACCCGCTGCCATTATTACTGCAGTTGTTATCATTTCTTTCCGAACATTTTTTCTACACAAATCTCAGTAGCGTGACCACCTATGTCTGTAATCCGCTCCTTTATCATTTCCTTAGTCTTTTTGCACTCTTTGTTATAGTCCATTGACTTGATTTGTGCAACCACTTCCTGCTCTGTACGCTTCACGCCACTGGGCATATCTTTCTCCATATCCAGATAGAGACCACGAACTCTACAATACTCCTCATAGTCGTAAGCAAAACAAATGATCGGACGCTCCAAGATAGAGAAGTCTGCAATACAAGAAGAGTAGTCGCTAATTAGGACGTCAGCCACCTTGAACATATCGTTAATGGAAGGATATGAAGTGAAATCACGAATAAAGTCATTAAAGTCAATACCAAGGAGCTTTGTTGTATATGCATGAGTCCTCAGCATCATCACATAATCATCCTGCAGTTCCTTCTGCCAATACTCCACATTGATAGGAGGTTTAATGGCATATGTTTGGCCATTATCCGTACTGTCTCTCCAAGTAGGCGCATACATCAGGATTTTCTTATCCAATGGCAAACCCATCTTCTTCTTCAACTCAAGAATTTCTTCCTTTGAAGTCAGATAGAGCGCATCATTTCTTGGCAGTCCTGTAGGTATCATAGCCTCTTCACGTGCCAAGAAATCACGCATAAGAATCTCTTTATGATACTCACTCTCGTAACACATAAAATCAACAGCAGTAAAGTCAAAGTCCTTTCTACCAGGAACCGCATTACCACAATGGTTGATAGAACATCCATGCCAAGTATTCAGATACAATTGGCTTTTTTTCTTGTAGTGCAAGTGCCTTTCAATATTCACACATGTTACCCAATACTTTGCCTTCATGGAAGTAATGAAATAATTGGGCGTATCTGCCTTAATCTTGATAGCTGGCCCTGGCAGTTCTACATGCTCGGGATCTTCCAGTGCCCAAACATACTTATAGTCATCATATTCAGGCTTACTAATCATATATTCATAGATAGTCTTGGGACTATCATTATACTTCCTACTATGTGCACTAAACAGGATCATTTTTTTGTCAATAGGCACAAAGAATCCTACCACTCGCATTCCAAAACTTACTGTGGTTTGGAAAAAGCTGTAGAACGTATCATTATGCTTGAGCTGGTAATCCAACCAGGCTCTGAAACCACGCATCTGCTTTTCTTCCATCTCAATATGCTTACTCATTTTTTATTATTTTTTTCTCTTCTATAACTTTTTCGTATACTGCTTTATATTTTTCAAGATTAGGCGTACTTGCATAGACTCGCTTTCCGTAGTCATACGCTCTCTGCCCCATTTTCTTTGCCTCTTCACGGTTGTTAAAAAGATAAAGAATGGCATCAACTGAGTCTTGGTAATTAAGATTGGATGCTGAAATTCCTATCTTATTATCATTAAATTCCTTGTAATAATAAGAATCTGCATCAACTGAATTTATTACAGGCCGTTTACACGCCATCAGCAGTCCAGCCTTACTTGGAACACTGTTCCATATTACTCCTGGTTTTAAAGGAATATAACAAACAGAGCAAGCACTATATACATCTGAAACCAATTCCTGTGGCTGTAACGGAAGGAAGTCTATATTATCAAGCCCCATAGCTTCAGCTTCGCTTTTGAACAGATCATACTGACTTCCGCGAGCAATTATCTGAAACCGAATCTTTGGTTGGTCTTTAAGTGCATTGGCACAATACAAAAAAGCCTTGTAATCAAAAACATATCCTGTTGTTCCTGCATATTGCACATAAAATATGTCTTTTGATAGATTGTATTTCTCCACAAAACGATTCTTTTCCCAAGGTATCTCTTCCACTATTCTGTCGTTATACCAGTTCAAGATAACATCTATTTTATCTGGCGCAACGCCTTGATCAACCACACTCTTTTTCATATCCTCACTGATAACAGTGATGCGATCAGCTTTCCTATAGGCGATTTTTTCCAGTGCAAAAAAGACCTTCTGCATCCATTTTTTACGCATTACGCCACTAGCAATGGAACTACCAGGAAACATGTCTTGGATGTTCCATACACGTGGAATCTTTCCGTAATGCTTTGCGATACTGATATCAAACGGCATCGTTACATTCGATTCCACATACATCACATCATAATTCCGTGCAAGTTTCAAGTACTTGCGACTATCCCAAGCACATTTCAAACTTGCCAGATACCGTCTGGCAAATTGACTTTTCTTGGGCTGGGCAATATACACGGCAGCATACTTAAAATTAGGATACTTTAAGAAATTTTCTGGTATAAGAGGATCTCCATGCGTTGACTTTTGGCAAAGTACAAACACATCGTAACCTTCTTCCAAACTCCTAAGCACTTTAGCTGACATCAGATGATATGATGGTCCTTGTATATCAAAGCCAATACTTAAATAATAAAATATCTTCATGCTTTCTTCTGTAACTCTTTAATTATCTTAATTATCTCGTCAATAGAATAATCGTTATATAGCAATACTCTTTTATTGTATGCTTGGTATTCTACTGCCAATGTTGAACGATATGAAACAACTATATCTACATCTGGAAATGTTTGATCTAATATCAATTTGCAATAATTTTTATGAGCATCTGCAAGTTCTTTATATTTCGTCATATCCTCTTTTCCTGGATGTGGCTTTAGATAGACACAATATGGTGCTTGGCTAAATGTTTCAACAACAATCGACTCTTTATCAAAAAAAACATAACCAGGAAAACCTACAATTAAAATATTATATTTTGTCGTATCAACTGCTGTTAAGCTTATTGTTGGATTCATAACATATATATTGCTTGGTTTTCTCTCAAAAGAAGCTTTAAACAAACGTTCTGCCTCTGGTAAAGACAATACATATACGGTTTCAATATTTTTTAGCTTGTGAGGCCAGTTTGCAGAAGGAGTTTCAATTCCGTGCTGAAAAAGGATTTTATTCAGTGTTGAATTATCAAACAACAGAGCCCATTTGTCCATTTGATTACAAAAACAGATCGTTGTAGTTCTAGGAATCTTCTGCAAATATATGTATGTTAAACAATACTCAAAAGCAGAATAATTGCGCATCAGATATTTGAACTTAGTTATTCGCAAAGACAAAAACGTCGCCAATACTGCCAACAAATATGCACGTAAGACATTAAACATACTTAAATATTCAAAATAAGTATGTATCGTTTTTGTTTTATCCTTTACTTTCTCATCTACAAGGAAACTGTAGATCCAATCTACAGACATATCATATACTCCAGCAGCTATAGTCCGTTTTTTTAACAATGGACAATTATCGATATATAGATAATTGGATAGTGCTTTTTTCTTTGTTGTTGCAGCTTTCCAGCAATATGGTAGAAGCAATACAGTCTCAAGAAAAAAGGACAGCAATGGTTCTATTGTAAGACAAGCAATCCATATAATTTGTTGGAAATAGGGAGAATGAATGCGAGACAATAACGGCACACGACAGAACAGAACAGATTTATTTTTATTATCGATTCTATCAAAATATGCCATTAAATTTTCCAAACCATTTAAATATAATTTTATTACTTTCATATTATAAAATTTATCATCTCATTAGACTATCAAAAAAATGCTGTTTCCTTTCATCATGTTCTTTATTTAAAATACTATGATAAGGATAATATTGATCAATGTTTCTATAGGAAGAATTTTCTACGGGTGTCAAATATTCTCTAAACGGAAAATATGAAAACACAAAGAGTAGTGTTAAATAAACAAATAATGTATTCTTCTTTTGCAGACACTTTCGAGGCGACTCCACTATAACTTGTGCAAGAATTATATAAAAAGAGAAATCAATATAAAGACGAAAGCGCCATAAAATTGGCAAAAAGCTCGATATGATTAGCAAAAGGATATAAGCAAGACCTAATGAGCCATTATAAACATCTTTATATTTAGTAATATAATATATAACTACTGATATTATTAAAAATCTATGTATTGAAAGTATGGAGAAATCCGTTTGAACACCTAAACGATCACGGCTCATATATGAAGATCCTAACTCTGTTATATTGTCCCCAAGATAACCAGATTGCAAGATATTTATCAATAAATTTTCAAGATTTACAGAAGCTAATACGGAAAGAGTTACAAGAAATAAAAATACTAGTGTATAAGCATACCTTTTAGTAAACCTAAAATAAGTTAAAAGAGGTAATGGTATTAAGATAAATGCGGAATTATGGAACATATAAGCAAGGAATACATAAAAATAATATTTCTTGTAGTCTTTGAATTTTAAATACGAAAACGCATAAAGTGCGAAACCCAATGCAAAAGATTGTCGCATTATATTAAAATTCACGACTAAATATGACATTAGTGCATACATAAAAACTGCCGTAAAGACATACTTTGTTTCACGTTTAAAAAACGAGAAAACAGCTATATTTACAAATGTTGCCTGAACGAGTTTAAGTAATAAAAAATCATCCGATATAAAACGGCAAAAACAACAAAGGACCATCCAGCCTGGCTGATACTGTTTATTATCACTTATCAAATTTTGTAAAGACCAATTCTTTAAACTTAAAGACTGATACCATTGCATATAAGATTCCATATCTGTACCCATCATATACTGAAATCCAGATATGCCAATGAACCACATCATCAAGAGACGATATGCTTGTTCTTTATTGTGTGTTCTGCCTTTCACGTCAAAACGAATAGAACAGAACACACAAGCTAACAATGTTATTATATAAATCATCTAAGATTTAACGTTTACACTCTTTAATGATATTGCAGATCCGTCTAACGTCTTCTATCTGTAAATCTGCATACAAAGGTATTGTTAGCACTCTTTTGCTAATATGAAGAGCAACAGGAGTAGCATTTGGGTCAAACTTTCCATGATATGCATCAAATGCATTTGTTAAAGGATAGAAATATTTACGAGCATATATTCCATTTTCTGCTAATACCGCATGGACTTCGTTTCTAGTTGCACCGAATTCTTTCTCATGTATAACAATGGGGAAATAAGCATAGTTAGCTTTAACGTTTTCTTGTACAGGAGGCAGTTGAATTCCCTCAACACCAGATAGATTTTCACGATAACAGTCAACAACAACCTTACGTTTTGCAATCTCTCTATCTACATGTCTTAGGGTACATAGTCCCATGGCAGCAACAAATTCATTCATTTTTGCATTAGATCCTATCCCATCTATCGTTTCTGTGTCTTTTATACCAAAATCACGAAGTTTATATAACTCACGTCCTAATTCTTCATCATGATAGCATACAGCCCCACCCTCAATTGTATGATATACTTTTGTAGCATGAAAACTAAACATAGAGGCATCTCCAAAATTTCCAATTCCTTGTCCTTTATAACGCACTCCAAAAACATGTGCAGCATCATAAATGACTTTCAGTCCATATTTTTTAGCAATACGATTAATCTCTTCAATATTACAAACATGCCCATAAACATGCACAGGAACAATAGCAGATGTCTTATCTGTTATAAGAGCCTCTATCTTATTCACATCTATTGTATAGTCCACAGGATTTATATCACAGAAAACAGGAGTTAAACCATTGCGAACTATAGCATGAGTTGTTGATGCAAATGTAAAAGGTGTCGTTATGACCTCTCCACTCAAATTCATGGCTTGCAGACATAACTCTAAAGCATTATGGCCATTTGTAAATAAAGATATATTATCAACTGATAAATACTCTTTTAGACGAGACTCTAATAAATTATGTTTGGGTCCCATATTGGTTAGCCAATGACTTTCCCAAATATCTTTAATCTCGTTAATATACTCCTCGTATGGAGGCATAGACGTCTGAGTTACAAAAATCCGTTTCATTTTTATATTAAATTATTTAAATTTGCAAAATGATTTTAAATAGTGAGAGAGCTCTTTTATTTCATTTTTATACATAAAGAATGAAATTAATAGTATAGTCAAGATTATACTACTTCGAATATAAACATGTGAAACTTCTAAAGTAAAAATAGCCCCCAAAGAAATTAAACAGATAGTCATTATCATGTATTTTTTAGAGTCCAATATATGATAGTATTTTCCACCAAAGATAGTTTTAAGAATCATGGCAACAATAGCAGCGATTGAAACTGCTATTGCAATTCCAGGAAGGCCTAATACTTTACTTAATAATATCGATAGTATAACATTTGTTATTACCGATGTTAAAAAAACGACAAGATTAAGATAAGTTCTTTTAGATATATCAATTCCAATTCCTGTTGTTTCACCTATAATATAACAAGATGGTCCCAATATTAGAAATGGAAAAAAACTTTTCGCAGCCCTATACTTTTCTCCCAAAAGATAAAATATAATATCTTGAGACAAAATAATGCATAAAGCAAAAATTGTTAGTACACATACAAGATACCGATGTACTTTAAAGAACTGTCCTGTTTGGGTTTTGTAGTTTTCTAATGTATATGGCACCCAAAATGTATTAAAGCCAGCTTGGATGATTAATATCATATTAGCTAATGCTGTTGCAGAAGTAAAGACTCCTATGCTATAGTAATCCATTGTGTGCTGCATGACAATTTGTGGAATTGAGGTATTAGCCCACATAAGAATTGAAACAGGAATTAAAGGAGTCGCAAATTTTACCATTTCAATGGTAAACAACTTATCATACTCTTTTATTCTTTCAAACCTACTTCTTTGAATGAAAAGAAAGACCAACGCTAATAATAAATGGGATACAGTAAGAACAATTAGCGCGGGTTTGTATGAAGGATCCCAAAAACCTACCCCTATATATAAAACTTTAGATACCAACGTCATCAAGATTCCTTGAATCGTGTATAGTTTTATGTTTTGCTCCATGCGATATGAAAGATTCAAATATCGCAATGTTGCAGTACAAAACACACTACCAAAGAATAACCATAACAAAAGATTATCTTCTTCTTGAAAAAGTAAGCGTGACAAGAGGTCTTGAATGGGCAATGCAATTATTGCAGCAACAAATAAAAGAGCATAGGTTATTGAAAAACAAAAAGTAAATAAATACCCCTTAGTTTGATTATTTGGTCTTTCAAGATAGAAACGAGCAAATGCCTGATCCAATCCAAGTAATACCAATATTCCAAAAAGATTTGAGTAAGTATTAAAGATATTGATTTTACCCAATACTTCTGGTTCAAAAAGTCGAGTAGATATCGGTGCTGTCAAAAAACTGATAGCAAACGACACCCATGTCACCAAAGAGAAACCAACAAATTTCTTAATAAAAGATTTTCCCGTTTCTGCCATTATAGAAAATGTGTTTGTAGAGTATTTACGAAGGCTTCATCGCTGTATCTCTTTACAACAATATCTCGATTATGCTGCTTTTCTTTTAATGTTAGACTAGTTGAAAAAGACTTCTGATTTGCATCTTCTATTGTAAACACAATAAATCCACAATCCTTAAACCATTTATACAAAGGGCTCTTACAAGACATAAACACTTTAATGCCAAGATAAAAGCCCATAATTGCTGTTCCTTGTGACTCTTGTCTCCATGCAGACAATATAATTGAATTTAAGTTAGTAAAAACCAAATTATATTCATGAAGCGGCATATATTGCTTTAAAATTACGAAATCATTATGCGGAAAAGTCTCTTTGTACGCTTTTTCAACGTCTTCTCTATAATGCTGATTTCCGCCATAAGATAGAGGCATATAAATTTTTGACGTTTGATCTAACTCTATTTGTTTTAAATATTCCAAAACATACATATGATTATTAGACATAGAAGCAGAATTGCCTACCATTATTCCATTTGCTTCAAAAAATGGAAGGTCTTTTAAATCACCTAATACTTCAGTCAGAGAATAATTAAAAATCTCATAATTAGGAATTTTTCTTTTTGCATAGTCTTCTATATATAACGCATCATATTTACAACAATATTGAATACTGTCAACACGATTGCTAATATATTTAAATTGCCTATTCTTCTGATAATTGAAAGAATAGCGATTTCCTCTTAAATAACTATATATTTTAAACAACCATGGCGTTAATTTATGAAGATACAAATAACGGCTATAAATATACTTCTCCGTATATGTCAACTTCATACCATTAATTGACAAGAACTGATCGTATAAATCCCATCCATAGACTTCCCAACAAACATGTATATTAGAAGGAGCTTGTTTTATAAAATCTATTGCATCCATAGACATAAAATGGGCAACAATATGTGAAAATTGTGAAAAGTCAAAAGTTTTACCTTCAAGAGATCCATGACCGATATTGATTATTTTTTTGTTTTTCAAAAATTTCAAATGCTTCGGCTCTCTCTGATAAATATCAACTATTATAATTTCGTTACACCCTGGAAATACTTTTTCATATATTCCCATTGTTCGTTCTACAACCTGGTGGTCTATAATAAGATGTAAGATTTTCATTATCGACTTAAATTTTTATTTCACTAAAATGTATATTGCTTTTTTTTCCATCTCCAGAGTAATAAGTAACATAAATTTTATTGTCGTAAATGACAACTCCAGGATATGCGTTATCTTTAGATTCTGTGAGATGGCATAACGTTTTTGCTAAATGGTTGACAACATCAATTTCAAAGATTGTTGTTTTAGACTGAACTTGATACGAGCGACCCACACAAAACAGTTTGTCTTTATAAACAAATAACTTCGGACAACCGATCTCATATTGTATTGGCACCCATTGCCATTTATTTCCATTACTGCTTTTGCCCAAAACAGATTTTCCATTTGTACGTACTATAGTGTACAACGATCCGTGAAAGAATGCGACAGACGCTTCTGTTGGCATTGGAAGAACGTTTATTATCTCCCCTACTTCAAATGTCCTACCATCTTTCGAATGTACAAAAGCGAAAAAAGGGCAGTATATAAATCCGCCTATTCCATCATTAACTTCAGCAGGTTGCCAGAGCCAATTCCATGAGATAGCAGGTTTAAAATACAAACTATTTATTTTTGAGAATTTGCTTTTTTGTGTCTTATATGCAACTATAGTATTCCTATAGACGGCCTTTTGATTTTTATAAACAACATCTTCTGCCGTTAACATCAGTTTTTTATCGGGTGTTATACAGAGTTGTGGGTCTCGCAAATCGTGACCTTTAATCTTGAAAGAACGGTATAAATTCCATTTTATTCCATCCTTAGAGCGAATTACTCTTATAACGCCACAATCTTTTCCTGTATTATCCCAATGACTATTAGCTTCTCGAAATGCGCAATAGAAATATCCATAAAAATGGGAAAGAGAAGTGAAAGCAGCATATTGCTGGCCTTTCCATATTATTCTGTCATCAATTATCTGATTGGCACACGAATAAAATGTAGCAAGAAGAAACAACAAAAATATAGAGAAGCTTTTTTTCATTATGCCAAAGCTTTGTAATTGATCTTGCCAGATTCAAAACGAGGAATTTCTGGCAACACATTCACTTGAAATGATTTCGACAGGAGGCCTGTTTTTTCCGAAATAAACTTATTAACATCTACAGCAAGACTCGATTTTGTTATATAAATCTTCATCTGATTATCATCTCCTGTACATGCACATTCTATTGCAAATTCTTCTTTAATGATTTTTTCACATTGATCAAGACTCACGCGAAGACCAAAGAGTTTAAGGAAACGCTTCTTTCTACCAACGATGTAGAAATAACCATCTTTGTCCATTTTGGCAATATCTCCTGTAAAATATACTCCATTAAAGTCGTCTCCTTTTTTCAAATCTTCCACTGAAGTTCCATATCCCATGGTTACATTAGGTCCTTCATAACGCAATTCACCATCTGTGTCAATATTGGTAATTTCATTTCCGTTCTCATCAACCAACGAAAGTTTACCTTCAGGAATCGCTCTTCCAATACTACCTATATGTGAAGTAGCGTCCTTGTATGGTAAATAAGCCAAACGGGCAGACGTTTCAGTTGTACCAAAGGTTGCAAAAAACCTTTTTCCTTTTTCATCTGCATATTTTGCAAATGACTCAAAATGCACGTCAGAAAGCTTACCTCCCCCTTCTGCTAATGTATGAAGATAAGGGAGATCCATACGCTGAAATCTAAGTTTACTTAATATCTCATAACTATAAGGAACTCCAGTGAAGTCTGTTCCTTTGTTTTCTTTAATAAATTTCCAATATTTAGGACTTAAGAGGTTTGCTTCCATAAGCATAACAGAGGCTCCTGCATATAAATGGCTGGTGATGACATTGAGTCCCATGGTATATTGCATTGGAAGGTCTATAATACCTCTGTCATTTGGAGTCCACTCAAAAACTGATGCTACATTTTTTGCATTACTTTCTATATTGCCATACTTATGTCGCACAAGTTTAGGACTTCCTGTAGTACCTGATGTTGTCATGAGCATTGAAAGAGAAAGATTCATCTCTGGAGCTACTTCACCTGTTCTACACAAAGAGAAACCACAAGTATTAAACACCTCGTTGTATTCAAATTCCGTTACTTTATCGGATGGCATCCAATAATAAGAAGGATGATACGTTGTATGTAATGCCTTCAGGAGTTCCCTATCTATGTGAGAGCTAAGTAATAGACAAACGTCTTTATTGTCATAAAGAGATAAAAAGCCTAAAAGAGAACCTACTTTATTCTCACAAAGACAAAACACCAACTCACGCTCCGGAAGAATAGCTTTTATCTCTTTTATCTGTTCGGCTAATTCTCCATATGTAAGTTGACCTTGACTATCGTCAATAACTGCAACCGAAGTAAATGGTTTCTGATCAATATTGAAAATCATATTTCTTTATTACACCTTCAATTTAAGTCCATTCTATTATCATATTCGAGATAATAATGGACCAAAATTGAAGTGTTATTTTTACGCTTTGTAAATACTAAAATTCTATATTGTGATTTTTCAAAACCTGAATACCAGAGTTATAATCCACAAAAGACATAATTTCATCTGGATCAAGTTCTATGTTGAATGCATCTTCAACCAAAGCAATAAGACTCATTTGTCCTATAGAATCCCAACTATCTACTGATTCCATAGAAGCATTCTCTACAGCATTAATGTCGAGTTCAAGCCCTTCGACAAAACATTGTTTGTAAGTTTCTAAATTTGTCATTTCTTTCTTTTTATTTATGTTTATACTTTTTTTCTATTCTATCAGCGATTTGTGGGGCTGTAAGACCATGTTGTTCCCAACAGAATCGCAAATCTCCTAATTTTCCAAAACAATCTTGTACACCTATTCGAACTAATCTCGGAGTGTTATCTTTGTCTGCTTTGTATTCAGCAATCGCACTTCCCAAACCACCAATCACACTATGTTCTTCTACAGACACTATCAATTTACTTTTGAATGCATCATCCAAACATGATGTATCAATAGGTTTTATGGTATGCATATCTATCACTTTACAGTCGATACCCTTTTCTGAAAGTATTTGTGCTGCATCCAAAGCCTCTCGTACCATCATGCCTGTTGAAATGATTGTTACATCTTCTCCGTCCTTAAGAGTTATCGCTTTTCCTACTTCAAAATCATAGTCTTTGTCATATACAATAGGACAATTAAGTAATCCTGAAAGACGAACATATACTGGACCTTGGATATCATGGGCAGCCTGAACACATTTTATTGCAGACAAGCTATCTGCAGCGGAAAGTATTGTTATGTTAGGAAGAGCACGAATAAATGCCAAGTCCTCAGTTGCCCAATGTGACACTGCAAGCGTTTCCATTGCAAATCCTGCTGAATTACCAATCAATTTTACGTTAAACTGATGATAAGAAAGGTTCTGGCGAACAAACTCAAGTGCTCGTGTTACTAAGAATTCTGCGTATGTACATGCATATACTGCTCTATTATCTTCAGAAGAGAGTCCTGCAGCAACTCCAACCATATTTTGTTCAGAGATACCTACATTTATAACACGTTCAGGATAACTTGTATAAAAGCGATCCAAACTTGCAATGGCAACACTATCTGCCACGACAACACGCATGTCTGTATCCTTTTTGGCAAGTTCCATCATACCGATACCTGCAGCAGCTCCCTTTTGTCCTAAGCGGGCATATGCTTTTATTAACGCTGGATTTATTGCCATATCTATGAATTTAAAAGTTCTTCTACTGCTTGATGATACTGATTTTCAGACAATACAGCCTGATGCCATGCTTTATTATTCTCTATAAAAGAAACACCTTTACCTTTTGTCGTCTTTGCAATAATAGCATAAGGACGTCCTTTAGGATGATGATTGAGAGCCTCAATCAGAGCATTTATATCATGACCATCTATTGTTGTGGCTTCCCAACCAAATGCTTCCATTTTTTTCTGCATATCAAGTTGAGCCATCAACTCTTCTGTATTACCATCTACAGACATATAATTACGATCTATAACGATAGTCATATTGTCAAGTTGATAATGCGCAGCAGTAATAAATGCTTCCCATATTGAACCTTCTTCACATTCGGCATCGCCAAGAACAGAATATATTCTCCATGATTTACCTGTTTGTTTCGCCAGAATTGCTTTTCCTACTGCATACGACATTTCCATACCAAGACTCATAGAGGCATATTCAAAACCTAATTTCAGATTCCGCTGATGTCCTACGATTAAACCATCGTTTTCTTCATAGGTATGAAGTACTTCTTTAGGGAAAAATCCCATTTCTGCCATCACAGGATATTCCGCAAGTCGAGCATGTTCTTTTCCTGCAATAAAACGATCTCTGCCTTCCCATAAAGGATTTGCAGTATCATAATTCATAATGACACCATACAGAACAGCATATATCTCAATACATGACAGACTTCCACTGACATGTGCTCCTCGTTTTCCAGAAGCTAATGCCATTTTCAAGCCTTCTAAACGCATACGTTTACAAAGAGCCTTTAATTCGTCAATAGTAAGATTCTTCTTTGGCATATTATCTTCCTCCATCTACTTTAATTATTTCACCATTGATGTAAGACGCATTATCAGATGCGAGGAACAATGCCACCCGTGCAATTTCCTCTGGTTTTCCCAATCGTTTTAAAGATGATTCCGATGCTAACTTTTTGAGCAGGCCATCACTATATTGATGAATCATCTCTGTTTCTATCGGACCTGGAGCAATTGCATTCACACGAATACCTAATGGTCCAAGTTCCTTTGCCAGACATTGTGTCATCAGTATGATAGCAGCCTTACTACTTCCATAAGCAATTTTTCCTGCCTGAGGCTCAATGCCTGCTAGTGATGCCATATTAATAATAACGCCCTTTTTCTGTCTCGCCATCCGTTTGGAAACTCTTTGGATGATACGCAGCATGGCAAAGTAGTTCACTGCAAAGATGTCTTCTATGTCTTCTACCTTGCTCATGCTCAGCAGTCCAACGGTGGAAATACCTGCGTTGTTCACCAGTACATCAATGGGCAAGCCGTCATCTATGACGGACTTGATTCCGTTATTAATGGCATCTTTATCTGTCAACTCAAAATAGACGGGCTTAATGAATACATTGTTTTTTTCTGCTGTTTCTTTCAGCCAAGATTCGTGCTCGGGCGTTAACTTACGGGCACAGGCCCAGATGTTTGCTCCTGATGCAGCAAAGGTTTCCACCATGGCCTTGCCTATACCACGGTTTGAACCAGTTATTATTACATTCATATTAACTACAAATCAATTTCCTGTAAGGGGTCACCTCGTTTAATTGCTCTTTTTGAAGGATTACCAAGCAATACTTCATAATACTTAGGTGATAAACCTGCGCTTGGTCTGAAAGAGCGAATATTATCTTTGGTAAATATTTCGCCCTCTGCAATATCCTTAGTGGCATACAAAGCTCTACGTTTCCCTTTCTTTACATCATCTAGATCGTATGTCACACAGCCAAGTGACTTCTCTACTATACGAATCTCTTCAACCATTGTTTTGAACTCGTCAGGTTCCATGGAGAAACTGGAATCAGGTCCTCCTTGTAAACGTGAAAGAATAAAATGCTTCTCAACGACTGTTGCACCAAGGGCTACAGCTGCCACAGGAACTACAGAACCCATTGTATGATCCGACAGTCCCACTTTCACTCCAAAGCGTTGCTTCATATCAGGAATGGTCATTAGGTTCACATGCTCGTATGGCGCAGGATATTCTGATGTACATTTAAGCAAAGTAATATCTGTACAGCCTTCTTTTCTGCAAGTTTCAATAGCCAATTCTATATCCTCAAGACCTGCAACTCCCGTTGACATGATGACAGGCTTATGTTGCTGGGCAATCTTTTTGATAAGCGGAATGTCATTAATCTCAAAAGAGGCTACCTTATATAAAGGTATATTCATCTCTTCTAAAAAATCCACTCCTTCTAAATCGAATGGCGTAGAAAAAAATATCATTCCAAGACTCTCAGCGTATTCTTTCAATAATGGCTGCCATTCGTAGGGCATTGCGCCTTCTTTATACAAGTCGTATCGCTTAATACCTTTCCACAGACCTGTGGGAATTGGACCAAAATACTCGTTATCACAGTCCATCACCAGCGAATCCGGTGTGTAGGTTTGCACTTTCACAGCATCTGCGCCACTCTCAGCCATTGCCTTGATAGTCCTTTTTGCCAAATCAAAGTCATGGTTATGATTCGCAGACAATTCTGCAATAATAAAAACACTATTGTTATTTTCCATATTCATTTATTGCTTTATCCATATCCCATTCGCGGTAGAATCTTGCATACTTTGCAGTCAGTCGCTCAGTCCCCACACCATTAACCAAAGATTCTTTTTTTAACAGAGATTGGACGCTGATACGTCCGTTTTTCTGTTCAATACCCGTTATCTCGGCCCCAAAAAACATGGTGAATACAAGGGCTGGTTTATTGTCTGCGTAATTATGACCAACCAATGCATGAAATCCAAGTTTATTCAATAAAAAATCCTTATAGTTACTGAGAACAAAAATACTTTCTCCTCGTCCCATCACCTCTGGCGCTAGATAAAAACCAGGTTCACATATTCCTTTCTCGTAGTCAATATCTATAATATTCAACACTCCCACAGGTTTATTTTCTTTCAGAATCAACCAATATATGACATCTTCTCTGTTTTTTAGATTATGGCAGTAGTTTAAATGAGATTCTTCAGGAATAGGTTCTGTGTTGTTCATACACTTCCTAATGTCTGGATGGTTTCTCCATTGTAAAATCAATAGAAGTTCCTCATCCGTAAGATTGACAAAATTCTTGTAGGAATATTTGTCATACATATATATTTTGTTTTTATCTACTTGCATAAACTTTTAAATAAGCCCTTATACTTATTTATCGTATTATGGGCTACAAATTCTTTTTTACGTTCACCGTTTTCTATGGCATGTATACTAGCAAACAATCTTTTATTGATTTCCGCGTCATTAAAGCATCCAATGCCCCAAATATACCCATCTTCATTAAGAGCTCTGTATATATTGATCTGATTATCCACATAAATTCCAGCAATCACTTCTGCACCTTGTGAAAGTGCTTCAAGGGCGACTCCACTGGCTGATACAACAGCAATTGCTGTTTTGGAAAATAGGTCAGCCATCTGCTCAGCTGTCTGATTCAGCAACAAAGCTACTCCATTTTGTTTTAAACTCTCTATTCTTTGCTCTCCTATTCTATCGGTTGCGATTATCTTGACAGTATATTGAGGATACTCTCTCTTAATATTCTCGTAGAATTGCTCAGAAAAAGAAAACTGATCAGTTCCACCTATGCAAATAACAATATCTTCTTTTTCTTCTTCACGTTCAATGTAGAATGGTTTTCTTAGAATAGTCCAATCAAGTCCTATATAAAATTTAGTATATGATTCTGTAGAGAAATTTTCTGGACGAAGTTTGGTATAGTTTATTATCGCATCTGCATAATAATGCCTGTCATTTGTTCCTATACTTATCAATTTACAACCTATATCTTTGATAGACCTCTCGTAAGCTGATGTATAGAAATAATTGTCCAAGAAAACTATTTCTTCTCCTGTCAAATAATTTAAGAATACACCAAACTTGGATTCATCTGCAGGCAGTTCCACAAGAGAACATATTTTACGAACTTCCTCCTTCTGAAAGTCATTTGGAGTCTGCGTAAAGAAAGTACAATCATATTCATCTTTGAGCATATCAGCTAAAGCCAATGTGCGAATGAAATGACCATATCCTATTTTGTCACTGGCATCTGCCCTTAGAAAGACCTTTCTCATTATTTATATAGCAGTTGATACTTCATTTCAGCCAACTTCCAGTCTGTTTCAGTATCAATATCCTGAATTGTTGTTTCATCTACCTCAATACCACCAATCTTCTTATGACCTGCTAACCATTCTTTGGTTTTATACCAATAGAATGTGCCTGTGTCGTGATATTCTTTAGGAAGGTCCTGACTTCTACTTTTGTCATACTCCGGCCAGTGGCGAGACATAGTTCCATCTTCTGCCAAATCTAAGCAACGCCAGATTGGATAAGAGAACTGAACAACTGGATATACAATAGTAAAGTCAGACTGTTGCAAACGTTCAAATGCCGCAACTACATCTTTGCTCTGAACGAGCGGGGCTGTGGCATAAAAACAACAGAAATTATCAAACTCCTTACCTAATACTTTATACTTTTCAATCACCTCTTGGAGTACATCTGCCGTAGTGGCATAATCACTGGCGGTCTCTGCAGAACGCATAAATGGGACTTTGGCGCCATATTGTCTTGCAACTTCGGCAATCTCTTCATCATCAGTAGAAACCATTATCTCTTCAAATAATCCAGATTGCTTTGCTGCCTCTATAGAATAAGCCAACATTGGTTTTCCAAGGAATGGTTTCACATTCTTACGAGGGATTCTCTTTGAGCCTCCTCGGGCTGGTATAATACAAAGATTTTTCATTTACTTACAAATAAACTCTTTGACTTTACTTATTACATACTGTTGCTCCTCTTCTGTTAGCGTTGGGAACATTGGCAATGCAAGACAATGCTTGTAGTAATTCTCAACTACAGGTAAATCACCTTCCTTATTGCCAAACTGCTTATAGTATGGCATGAGATTGAGAGGATAATAGAGTACCTGCGCAAAGATTTTGTTTTCACGAAGGTAATTGTATAGTCCAAGGCGATCTTCAACCTGAATGATATAAAGATGATATGCATGATAAACATCATCAGCCTCATAAGGAGTCTTTATACCCTCAACACCTGCGAATGCTTCATTGTATTTACGAACAAGTTCACGACGTATCTCCACATTTTTGCGAGCTCGTTTAAGCTGAGAGATACCAAGTGCTGCCTGAATATCAGTAATTCGATAGTTATATCCTAGTTCTTGCATCTCATAGTACCATAGACCATCTTCACGCTGAAGTTTGTCCGCATCGTGAGTAATTCCATGAGTGCGATAAAGTGCCATCTTCTCATAGTACTCTTCGTTCTGAGTACAAGCCATTCCACCTTCACCAGTTGTAATGTGTTTCACAGGATGGAATGAGAACACTGTAATATCAGAATATCTTCCACATCCGCAATATACCTTCTCGCCCTTAGAGTTGGTAAAATATGCACCTGGAGCATGACACGCATCCTCAAGAATCCACATTCCATATTCATCGGCAACTTTGCGATACTCCTCCATATTGTGAGGATAACCAGCAAAGTCAACCAATACCATACCTTTGTAAGTACCCTTAGGAGCAGCAGCAAGGGTTTCCTTTAGCTTATTGATATCGAGAAGATAAGTGTTTGGATCTATATCTACAAATTTCACATTACCACCACAGAAACGAATACAGTTTGCCGATGAAGCAAAAGTCATTGGGGTGCAAATAACATTATCACCAGGTTTTACTCCAAGAGCCATCGCTGCAATATGAAGTGCAGCAGTTGCATTACATACAGCAACCGAATACTTTGCATGTACATACTCTGAAAAAGCGTTCTCAAATTCAGGAATCTTTGGTCCACAGGTCAAATAGTCGGACTTCAATGTCTCAACCACTGCCTGTATATCTTCGTCAGAGATAAACTGACGACCATACGATATAGGAAGTTTCATAGTTTTAAAATTTAAAAGATGCGTCAATATACATTCTTATCTTATCACGTAGCGAATTAACTGTTTCAAAATCAGGATTGTCATTTGAGCTATAATGAAATCCTTCTGGTACTAATTCTGCTTGATAGTGCTTTTTGTAATCATCTAAAAGTCGATGACCTGTATAAACCATAGAGGGAAGGATGGCATAATACTTTCCAAGATCAAGTGTTGCCTGACTGTCAGCAGATGAAATCAACATCTCATTGATTTTCTCTCCTGGACGTATTCCGATTTCTTCTTGTTCCATTTCAGGAGCTATAGCTGTTGCAAGGTCTGTAACTTTGTAGGAAGAAACCTTGGGGATGAAAATCTCTCCACCCATGTGGTTCTCTAATGCATATTCCACAGCAGAAACAACTTCTTGATTGGAAATAATGAAACGTGTCATACGTTTGTCTGTTATAGGCAACCTTCTACCACCCAGTTTTTTACGAGCTATAAATAAAGGAATTACAGAACCGTTACTTCCCATTACATTTCCATAGCGAACAACAGAGAAAGTAATGTCTTTGGCTCCTTTCATATTATTAGCTGCCACAAACAGCTTATCAGAAACCAATTGGGTTGCTCCATAAAGATTTGATGGAGCACAAGCTTTGTCTGAAGACAATGCAACAACATCATGCACATTGTTTTTGAGTGCTGCATCGATGACGTTCTCTGCACCAATAATGTTTGTTTTTACACATTCCTCCGGATTGTATTCTGCAGCTTCGATAGATGCTATTGTTGCTGCATGAACTATGATGTCAACTCCTTCACATGCACGTATCAAACGGTCTTTGTCACGAACATCACCAATAAAGAAACGTAGTTGTGGATATTGTTTTCTCGGATATAGCATCTGTATTTCTTCATGTTTCTGCACGTCACGAGAATAAACTATGATTCTCCGAACACAGGGATAGTCACGAAGAATTATTTCAATAAAGCAACGACCAAAAAGGCCAGAACCGCCAGTAATAAGAATAGATTTGTTATTGAACATAAACTATCATTATTTAGATTCTACAGGATCAAAATAGGTATCAGGACGATTAGGATCAAAACATCCATTTGCCCAAATAACAGTAACCATATTTTCTGTTTCAGAAAGGTTGATGAGGTTGTGCGTATAACCAGCTATCATCTCTACCACTTGAAGTTTATCGCCACTTACCTCATAGTTAAGGATAGGATATGGATTTCCATTGTCATCGACACCTTCCTTGCGAAGTTGTATAAGCCCATGGCCGCTAACCACCAAGAATCTCTCTACAAGATTATGATGCCAATGCTGCCCCTTAGTTATTCCTGGTTTTGAGATATTGATAGATACCTGTCCGTGGTTTTCGGTACGTATAAATTCCGAGAAGCTTCCACGTTCGTCACATTTCATCTCCAACGGATAAGCAATCTTATCTTGTGGGAGATATGAAACATAAGTTGAATAAAGAGCTTTTCGGAAGCTATCACTTACGCATGGAATCTGTAAAGAGTATCTACCTTTATCAAATGAATAGAGAAGGTCTGCGATGTCTCCCAATCTCACCTTATATACATGGGGTATGTAACAATACTTACCCTCCATATATTCATCGCCTGTCAAACAGCCAATAAGTTGATCAACAACATCGTCAATATATACAAGATTGAGCATGACGCTTGGATCATTCACTTGAATTGGAAGTCCATTGGCAATATTGTTACAGAATGTTGCAACAACAGAATTATAGTTTGGGCGACACCATTTTCCAAATAGATTCGGGAAACGATATACTAGAACTTTTGCCCCCGTTTCCTTGCTATATTCAAACATCAGTTCCTCACCAGCTTTCTTGGAACGCCCATAAGGGTTGTCAAGAGCTGCTTGAGACGAGCTGCTGATCATAACAGGACAGATATTGTGATGCTTCTTTAAAGTATCAAGAAGGAGACTTGCGAAACCAAAGTTTCCTTTCATAAACTCATCCTGATCCTTAGGGCGATTGACACCTGCAAGATTAAAGACAAAATCTGCTTTTTGACAGTATTCATCAAGTTCTTCAGGTGTTGAGTCTATGTCATACTTGAAAAGTGTGATATCTGGATTAACCTTATACCATCTTGCCTTTTTATTGGCAATATTTTCAAGCTGTGAACAAAGATTCTTTCCTACGAAGCCTTTAGCGCCTGTAACTAGAATGTTCATTGTAATAATTTACGTTTTACTACTCTCTTCCTACTTAATGCTTTATTACTCTGATCTTATCTCCTTTGCTTTTGCTCTTGGCTGTAAGCCTAAGTCCTCACGAATAAATGTAAGTTTGTGAAGAAGTTTTTTCATACCATCAACATCAAGCCGTGCAGTGTTATGACTGTGATACTCTTCCATCTTGTCAATTTCAGGATTACCACCTTCAATCCTATCATAATTCAAATCACGTGCATCACACGGGATACGATAATATTCTCCACAATCTTCTGCTCTTGACATTTCTTCACGCGTTACCAATGTTTCGTAAAGTTTCTCACCATGACGAGTACCGATAACTTTAACTTCTGTATCAAGATATTTTGGATCTTTTTCTGCATAAGTTTCTTTTAGGGCTTGCGCAAGGACATCAAGTGTTGCCGCCGGTGCTTTTTGAACAAAGAGATCACCATTCTTACCATGTTCAAAGGCATAAATAACTAAATCAACAGCATCGTTAAGTGTCATCATAAAACGAGTCATCTTGGGGTCTGTTATTGTGATAGGATTACCTTCTTCCATCTGTTCTACCCACAGTGGAATAACAGATCCACGACTTGCCATTACATTGCCATAACGTGTACAACATATAGTTGTCTGTGCATTGTCTCCAAGTTGGCGTGCTTTAGCAATTGCCACTTTCTCCATCATTGCTTTAGAGATTCCCATAGCGTTGATAGGATATGCAGCTTTATCCGTAGAAAGGACCACTACATTTTTTACTCCATGACGAATAGCAGACTCAAGTACATTGTTCGTACCATAAATATTGGTTTCAACTGCTTGCATCGGGAAGAATTCACATGAGGGAACTTGTTTAAGAGCTGCAGCTGAGAATATGTAATCAACTCCACCACGCATAGCAATGTCAATGCTATTAGGATTACGAACATCGCCTATATAGAATTTTACCTTTCCTGCAATTTTTGCAGGATATTGATCCTGAAGATGATGGCGCATATCATCCTGTTTTTTTTCATCACGAGAGAATATGCGTATTTCTTTAATGTCAGATTCAAGAAATCTTTTTAGCACCATGTTTCCGAATGAACCTGTACCACCTGTTATCAACAGGGTTTTGTCTTTGAAAATGCTCATAACTTAATCTGTATTTAAAAATTTAACAATTCGTTCCAGCAGGCAGTATCGAACTGCAAGCTAATGCTTTACCTGTACTGCCGGATATTTTTCATTCAACAGTTACACTTTTTGCTAGATTTCTTGGCATATCAACATTCTGACCTTTCTTAATTGCAACATGATAAGAAAGAAGCTGTAAAGGAAGTACGCTAAGTAATGGAGCAAACGGTGCTATTGTTTGTGGTATTTCAATTACTTCATCTGCTATTTCTCTAACATCCTTGTCACCCTCTGTCACAACAGCTAGTATACGACCATTACGAGCCTTTACCTCTTTCATGTTTGAGATAATCTTTTGATAGAGTTGATGATGAGTGGCAATAAATACAATAGGCATATTTTCATCTACCAAAGCAATAGGCCCATGCTTCATTTCCGCTGCTGGATAGCCTTCTGCATGAATGTAAGAAATCTCCTTAAGTTTCAGAGCGCCTTCTAGCGCAACAGGATAGTTATAACCACGACCAAGATACAGGAAATTCTTAGCGTAGGTATATATCCCTGATAGTTTTTCTATCTTATCATTCTGTTCAAGTACCTTCTGCATCTTAGATGGTATTGTGTCTAACTCAGCAATAAGTTTAGAGTATTCCTCATCAGAGACTGTACCTAAAGCATGACCAAGTGCTATAGAGAGCATTGAAAGCACCATTACCTGACCAGTAAATGCCTTTGTTGAAGCAACTCCAATTTCAGGTCCAACATGTATATAAATACCAGTATCTGCCTCACGTGCTATAGAAGAACCAACTCCGTTTACAATTCCAAAAATCAAAGCACCTTGTTCTTTTGCCAGTTGAATGGCTGCCAAAGTATCAGCTGTTTCTCCACTTTGACTAATGGCTATTATTAAGTCGTCCTTTTCTATCACCGGCTCACGATAACGGAACTCACTTGCGTATTCAACTTCTACACGTATGCGGCACATTTTCTCAATAAGTTGCTTTCCTATAAGTCCAGCATGCCAGGAAGTACCACAGGCAACTATTATAACATGCCGAGCGTGAATAAGCTGAGCCTTGAAATTTGAAAGTGCAGAAAGAACAATATGGTTGTGCTCAGGATGCTCAGAATCAACAATTAAACGACCACGTACACAGTTACGAATGCACTCAGGTTGGTCATAGATTTCCTTTAGCATAAAATGGGGAAAGCCTCCCTTAGTAAGCTGTGCGATATCAAGATCTAACTGTTTAATATCATAAGCAACTGTATGATTATTGAGATCTATAATATTGATATTCTGACCAATTGTGATACTGGCTATTTGTTCATCATCGAGGTAGATAACTTTGTCTGTATATTCTACAATTGGTGATGCATCACTACCAATAAAGAACTCTTCGTTGTTTACACCAACTCCTACTACCAATGGGCTAGACTTTCGAGCAGCAACAAGAGTTTCTGGATGATTACGATCAATTACAGCAATAGCATATGCACCAATTACTTTATTTAATGCTGAACTAACTGCGTCTGTAAGATTGTTAGTTTTTCGATATGAATAATCTATGAGTTGAACAAGGACTTCTGTATCTGTTTCACTCTTAAATTCATACCCCTTATCAACAAGCTGTTGTTTAAGTTCTATATAATTTTCAATAATACCATTATGAACTAAAGCCAAATCACCACTCATGGAAACATGAGGATGAGCATTTGTTGCATTGGGTTGTCCATGAGTAGCCCAACGAGTATGAGCTATACCGATTGTTCCATCAATGTCTTTGTCTTGGGCTACTTTCTCTAGTTCTGATACTTTTCCTTTCGCTTTATAAACGTTGAGTTGATTATTATCTATCAATGCAACGCCAGCAGAGTCATATCCACGATATTCAAGACGATGTAATCCTTTTATTAGAACTGGATAAGCTTGATTTTTTCCTATGTATCCTACTATTCCACACATATTATCTTTAGTTACATAGCAGTTAGAGGTTCTGAAATCAATTTTGATTCATTTACCAATAGTCCAAGCCTGTTATTTGACTTACAACAATCCTTGCACAAAGGAACCAAATACTTTCGGCCTGTATTTTCGTTTATCACATGAGCACAAATCAGATCTTCATCATTATAAGTACCATAGCAGAACTTGTTCATGCACTTTACAGGTTCCATCATCCATTGCTTCCAAAGTTGCAAATCTGCCTCTGTGCCTTTATTCTGAAATTTGATTTTAATGTTCGCCATCGTATTATTTTTGTTTCTAGATCAGTGGGACAGTTCTACTGGCCCACAGATATTTTTGGGGTAGCTACGCTAGAAATCTTTTGAGGAAATCTGTATTAAGAATTGCTTCGCAAGAAATCTGATCATCGGGTCATCGGAATTTAAACGGATTTAGACGGATTTTTTTAGTTGCCTATGGCAAGAAATCTTTGTGGAAATCTGTATTAAAGAATGACCTAGGGCCAGAAATCAATTCCACTATAATCTTTAAAGAAAATTCTGAATAGAATATAAACGTCCTATCTTGAATAAATCCCTTAAAACCAGATGTTCGTAAATACCTGCATTTGTAATTATATACTAAGTTTTAAGATTGTTTTATTTAATACCTGTTTACCTTGGAACTGACATACATTTTTGAACGCTTACGTAAGAATGTCATTATTCGTTTTATGAATATTATTCAAACAGTTTTCTTGTTTTATTATCATTCTGCATTCGACACATTAATCAATTCTTAGTCCCCTTATACAAAAGTAATTCTGTATGATTATTCTAACTTCAGAGTTATCTGGAGCTACACAGTACTCATACATATTAGGTTGAACTGTGAACCATGGACTTCCAGCACAGTCTTGTTCTACCATAACTATCAGAGCCCTACTTCCCACCTCTGGTAATAATCCTGAATAGATTGGAGAATGAAACTCACTGTAGAACTCCCGGTTCGCAAGTATGTCCTGATAGAAATGTATTTCAAATCCATTATGAAGGAACAATTGATCCAATCCTTCAAAACGAAGGTGACCGGCAATTAACTTTGTCATCACAGTCTTCAACCTTGCATTATCTGTTTCTATCGTAAAATGTCCGTCCAACAACGGATGTACAGACTCACGCACTGTTTTTAGTATTGCAGGATTGTGTTCAACTATTTTTTTTACCTTTTCTCTTTTAAATTCTTCAAGATTAAACGTCTGCCATTTTACACATTCAAGCAACACCGCAACATATTCCTCGTCCTGCGAAAACTGCTCATTACACTTTCTACAGCAGGGTACCACTGGCAAATTATCTGGATAAGGGTTATCCAAGAAAACCTTTGATGGCACGTGATCTACCGTATCTGCCCAGCCACCACAATAGCAACATATCCCTTTCAAATGCCACTCACCATATTCAGGTCGCTGAATCATATTGTATTTCCGAATAGGAAGTTATTTCAAATCCACCAGTTTTAAATCGTCTTCACCAAATACCACAAGAGCTTCCCTATTATCTAAAAGAGCTGCGGCAAGATATGTATTATCTGGATATAACGTTTCTAGTTCAGCGATGCCATTATTGTACTCAGCTAACATCTCTTCCTTTGCCTCCTTGACAGTTTTTCCTTCCATAAGGCTTTTTATCCCTTTCATACAACTACTAGAGTATTGCGGGTAGCCATACCATATACTTAGTTTGTTGTCATACCCCCAGAATGAACGCAATCCATCTGAAACAAGCTTGTCTTTCAACTTTTGTGCACAGGAACATGAAACAGCATACAGCAACTTGCCCGCAAATAGTGTATTATTTGTATCTACAGAAACAATATCGCCATTGTTGCCTGCTATGCTCTTAGCATCTCCGTGGTTAGCAATGAAACAGATAGAGCAATTCGGTAAATGCTGAAGCAACTGCGCATTTGTCAATAATGGCGGTGTCAGCACAACGTTGTCAAAGCCGTATTCTTCCATTGCGATCTCCATATCTTCCCCACAAAAGGCAAAATGTCCACCAGCCGCATCAGCTGTGTTGTCGTTGTTATAAGCTATCAAGAACTTCATACTATGGCTCTAATTTAAACTTCGCAATACAATACTGGTTCATGATTCTTTCAAAATCCTTCCCCACTTCTGTTTGTAAACGTACTTCACTTAATAACTGCTCCCATGTGTATGCATTGTTGTTCTGATTGAAGACCACCTTGTCTTTATCTTCTTGATGACGAATCAGCCACTGTTCAAGTACACAATCAAAACGTGAGTCCCACAAAGTAGCTATGGTATCAATTAAAGCGCAAGCATCATGGAATGTACTGTTATTCCTGTCCAAAAACCAAATAAAGTCCTGATTAATCATCTCCACCAGATCCACGCTGGCAATCTGACTGAGATTATTGGCAGACATCATGACAATGTATAACAAAGATGTTTTCTCACGGATTTGTTTCAGGAGATTGATTCCTTGTAATCCATACCCGTCAAAACGACAGTCCACAAAGACAATCATTCTGCTATTCATGTTATCCAGCACGAATTTCAGACCTTCCTCTGGATCCACAAAAACTGAGGCTTCTATTTGAGGCCTGAGTTTCATAATTGACAACACGAAAGGTTCCTTGAGGCCTTTCTTCATATTGTCATCAATAAATACCACATTAAATGACATAGCTGTTTATTTTTTAAATGGCAATACAATTTTAATCGTTGTTCCTAATTCACCGAATTCGCTGTTCTCAACAGTCACAGTTCCTTTCAATGACTCAACCCGAGTTTTTACCACATACAAACCAATACCAGCACCACCTTGATCCTCTGTCGTGGTATTATACAACCCAAACACCCACTCGCGTTTCTCTTTCGGAATACCCAAACCTGTATCTGAAACCAAGATAACAAGATCGTCATCTTCAGCGTAGGCAGTACACTTGATAATTTTCGTATCACTATCCTTAACGGCTTTGATGGAATTGTCCATCAGATTTTGCAGTATATCCCTGAAGAACTGTCTATTTGTATTCTTCAATTCCAGTTTCTTTGGAAGATTCGTATCAAGCGTAATTCCTGAAGTTTGTAACAAATCAGAGTAACCGGCAAGGACTTCTGTCAGAGTCATACTAAGATTTATGTCCTCAGGATGAAGATTTGACTGTGAATAGCTCAGCATGTAATCTATCACGCGGTTCAATATCATGAACTCGTCATACATCTCTTGAGCATATTCCAAAAAAAGGTCATCTTCTGCAGGGTTAGGAAAGAAGTTCTTGAAATATTCTACGCGGTCGCGAATCTTGTTGAGCGTTGTCCTTACGGCATGGGTAATATGTATGGCATATTCCTGCAAAGACATGATACTCATGTATATGTTTTCTTTACGAGAAAACTCTTCCTCTGCCTCTTTCCGTTCTTTAATAACATTCTTGACTGCCTTATCGGTCTTCTTTGCCTGCTGGATAACAGGCTCAAAACTCTTTTTTAGTTCCGGTTTTTCCTTGGTTATCGTTTCAACCGAAGTGATAAAGTCTTGGATAATCTCGCCTGTGACATCCAACGTATCATGTGTCTTCTTTTTCTTTTGCGTACGGGCAAACTTCTTGTAATTTTCAATGGCGTCAAGTTGCGTAATGATGAAGTGTTTCAGTTCACGATACTCTTCATTGTCAACAAAGTCCTGCCTGTTGGTGGCATCAATGATAGCGGGATTGTCTTTTTTCTTAATCTCAACTATACCTATGATTTCTCGCGAACTGACACGGTCAAAAATATTCTCCCAGATTCGCTTGTCAATACCAAGAACATCGCGTTTCTCGTCATCTTTTTTCTTGCTCTCGGCAAAAGGCGTTGTGATAATGCCGTCTCGGTATATCTTGATGCCATCTATTTCGTTGTTAGGGAATTCCTTTCTATATCGTCTACGAGCCGTATCATCAAAATAGAACACTTTCATATTGATGCCTCCAAAAGACTTCAAGGGTGCTGGAGCGACAACCATCGTATTGCTCTTGTTATCAAAGTGTACGGCATCCTGTGTTCCTGCTTCGTTATCGTATCCCAAAGAGAAACTAACTGTGGCAATATTTACATCGTCCTGGTTTCTTGTGGCAACCGTATCTATACCATACGAGGGCGCCTGTACCTTTACTTGGAACGGATAACTTAAGTTTGCGTATGGAGAAACTATTTTTGATGCCTCAGAGATAAATCGTTCAATATCATTGTTTGTCCATGCCTCTCTGACATCGGATATTATAAGTTTGGTTCCTGAAACTGATGCATCTTCACAAGGTGTAAACTTATACTGATTTTCTATATCAGTAAAAAGAGTCATCCCTTCATCATTCTGACTGCTGTAATATGCGGCCCAATCAATCTCAACGTTCAACCATTCTTTTTCACCGGCTTTTTTGGTGATGATTGCTACCTTATCTCCCAACTTATCAACTGCGAAGCGACCTATACCTTTTTCTCCTACGCACTTGCGAGAAAAGGGCTCTGGCGTATAAGGATCCTTGCGTTTGCTGGAAGTTCCAATAACCATCCACTTGTCGCGAATATCCTCAAATGACATTCCGAACCCATCATCTTCTATTGTAATGACAGCATCTGTCTCCCCTACTGCAACGTTTTTGAATATAACATTTACAATTTGAGCGTTGGCATCATAGCAGTTCTTGACCAACTCAAAGAGGGCTGTTATCCTGTCAGTAATCAAGTCACGTCCTATCAGCCGGAATGTGCTGACATCAAAACGCCATTTTAGTGTACCTTGATTGTCCATATTCTTATCTGTGGGTTCTGATGTGTTCTTTTATACTATCCGCTATCACTTCTCCTAAACGCGGAGGAACCGCATTCCCGATGTATCGAGAAGCTTTAGTAATGGAAACCTCTTCTTCATTAGGGAAGAATTTGTATTCCACCGGAAATGTCTGAAGCAGAGCTGCTTCACGAATTGAAATAGCTCTATCTTGAACAGGATGTCCAAAGCGGCCATTGCCTATTCCCGTGCACTGTGTTGTTATAGTAGGACTTGGTTCGTCCCACACCATTCTGCCATATACACTCCCAAAACTCTTACCTTCTTCTTTTCTGTGGCATTCCAGCAATAGTTCTTCTGGCCAATCCTTCCAACCACCACCGTATGGAGTGGCCTGTATACGTTTCATATTCAGTGCACCAAGTGCTGCGCATCGGTGCAGTGAATCTGTACTGCTAGCTTCTCCCGCTTTCAATGCTGGCAAGCTACCTATTACGTTCCTTACAGTTTCGTATTCACCTTTCTTGTGTGTGGGTTTTAACAATTCTATATCGCCCAACCTTGATGCTAACAATACAAGACGTTTACGGTTTTGTGGCACTCCATAGTCAGGACAGAACACTACTTGATATTTTACAGAAAACCCCTCATTATTAAGCGTATTGACAAAATCTCCCAGCACATCTTTGAGTTTGAAAGAGGCTATTGACGGGACGTTCTCCATTGTCACTATATCTGGCTTTACTTCCTGCACCAACCGTCCAAACTCATATAGAAGGTCATATTTGTTGGGGTCTTTGTGTTTGTTTTTGAAAGCGTAAGAGGAAAACGGCTGACACGGTGCACAGCCTGCAAGAACCTTAATAGCATTCTTGTGATACTTTGAGCGAATCTCCATTCCCGTCACTTCTCTGATATCCTTATAAATAAATATAGCATCCGTGTTGGCCTCATATGCGTATTGACAAGTCCCATCTAAGTCAAAACCTTCCAGAATGTGCAGACCATGACTCTTCATACCATAACTAAGACCACCTATTCCACAGAACAAGTCTACCACCTCTATGCGTGGTAATCTGCCACGACGTTTGCCACCTATATTAATACTTGTATGCGTTTTCCTCGCCATTTTACAAATATTCAAACAAATATACTGTCAAAAAAAACAGAACCCTATTATTTTGCGGTTTGTCGCTTTATAATTTCACTGTCTGTTGCAGCTTTGCGGCATCTGACTGTACCGCTTTTCATCGAAGATCAGCACTGACCCACTTTCATTTTACCATTTAACAGATCAGCGGGACGGTTCTACTGAGCCATTGTCACTAATCTTATACAGGAATCTGTCTTCTGTCATTATATTCTTATTAAAAACAATATTTACCTTAATTCCGCAACACTATAGTTTAACATTATTTATAAGTGCCTGAGCAACAAAAAGTTGCCCAGGATTTTGCCATGTCAGA
>Ga0129316_1000154_pt1 | contig 50106 bp, 50 predicted proteins | sample Cm1ome_2_FD_94429 | JGI IMG/M metagenome (GOLD analysis project Ga0129316, IMG submission 94429) | Eastern black-and-white colobus group fecal microbial communities from Wisconsin, USA - Cm1022B metagenome | ecosystem: Host-associated > Mammals > Digestive system > Large intestine > Fecal...
AAAAAAAGGAGCAACGCCTTGCTCCAACCTTTGTTAACCTTAAATCTAATACTATGAAAAACACATTGCAAAGGTACGGACTTTAGTGAAATCTGCAAATAAAACAACTAAAAAAGCATGTTTAATAACATGATTTAAGAAGAACTGCCACATTTGTTAACGAACATTTTACTGTCAGATTACAAGTGTCATTATTACAGTTGTGTTTCTTAACACATACTAAATAACCAAAGTAAATACACATAAAACGTTAAAGCTAGAAGGTTAATTCTATGTTTCTAAACATAATTAGGGCTTTTGGTGTTATCTTTGCAGTAGTAAAAGAGAAAACAAAAGGTTTTTAGGAATAACCAGTTCTCCAAACGGGAGAACATAAAAAAGATGTAATTATGAAAAGAACAAATGACACAATCGAGATGTTGCAGTATCAATTAAGAAGATACAAAGCAATGAGAAAAGGAGCTGCTTGCCAATCTTTGCAATACAAGCTTCAGAAATTAATGAGCCAGCAGGCGAATGCCTGATGAGCTTTACCATAAAGAACACAAATTTATAAGTTTATAATATAAGAAAAGGATATGATTTTTATCATATCCTTTTCTTCTTATTTTCTAGAATGAAAGTTATTCATATAGATGAAACATTCTATCCATCAACTGCCATTTTTCAGCCGAAGACGCTCCCGGCTCCGCCTGTTGAAAGACAGACATATACTCTTCCCATTCTGCCTGGCGAGGCAACGTAGCCATTCTGGCCATGGCCGTATCCCAATCAAAATCGAGAGGCGTTTCCACTATCATAAATAAATTGGTACCCAGGATATAAATTTCCATTTCCAAAATACCAACTTCACGGATAGCCGCCAACGTTTCCGGCCAGATCCTGCCTTCCGAATGACGCTTTCTATACTCGGCTACCAAGGCCGGATCGTCTTTCAGACTCAACATCTGGCAATAACGTTTTACCGGCCCGTGATATTCCCGGACTTTATATCCTTGTTTTCTGTCTTCCATTATTCTCTTACTTCCCAGCCTAACGCGCTAGCTCCCAACACGGCAGCATCAGCATCCTTCAATTCAGAAATCAATAATTTAGTCTTGCCTTCGTAAATCTTCAAGATATTATCATCTATCGCTTTACGGATCGGCTTCATGATATAATCACCGGATTTTGCCAATCCACCAAACAGGATAATCGCTTCCGGACTGGAGAAAGCGATGAAGTCCGCCAAAGCCTCACCCAAAATACGTCCTGTATATTCAAAAATATCCTGCGCTAATTTATCCCCTCTTACAGCCGCATCAAAAACATCTTTAGATACGATATCTTCAGCCGGAATGTCTCTTAACAAACTAGGTTCGGGACGAGCAACCAAAAACTCACGCGCCGTACGTGCCACACCTGTAGCCGAGCAGTAAGTTTCCAGACAACCCTTACGGCCACAACCACACTGACGTCCGTCACGACGAACAATCACATGCCCTAACTCTCCGGCAAAACCATCGTGTCCATAAACCAATTGTCCATTTACTACGATACCACTACCGACACCGGTTCCAAGAGTAATCATAATAAAATCTTTCATACCGCGAGCCGCACCGTATGTCATTTCACCGATAGCGGCAGCATTTGCATCATTTGTCAAAGCAGTAGGCACACCTATCGCTTCTTCAAACAAGGCAGCTAAAGGAATTACACCTTTCCAGGGAAGATTCGGAGCAAACTCAATCGTACCGTTATAGTAGTTCCCATTAGGAGCACCTACACCCATACCTTTTATTTTCTCCACACCACCGAATGATTCAATCAACGGACGCAATTTTGAACTGACAGCCTCCACATAATCCTCTATTTTAGCAAATGATTGTGTCTTAACTGAATCGGTAGCCAATACGTTACCACGTGAATCTACGATACCGAAAACAGTATTAGTTCCGCCAATGTCCATACCTACTACGTAGGGTTTTTCCATGCCTGTTACCATGATATATTATTATTTAGGGTTAGTTATTTTGAGCAAATGTACATAATGAGAAAAAAGAGAGCAAATTTTTTTTCAATTATTTCATATAGCATTGCAACTTTTTGTACCTTCGGCACGTCTAACTAGACAAACACAAGTTAAATTCATCGGTAATGATACATTTAGAGAACATCAACAAAACCTATCACAACGGAGCACCGCTGCATGTTTTGAAAGGTATTGACCTCGACATAGAACGAGGTGAGTTTGTTTCCATTATGGGCGCTTCGGGGTCCGGAAAGTCCACTTTATTGAATATTTTAGGCATCTTGGACAACTACGATTCGGGAGAATATTATTTGAACGACGTATTAATCAAGAATCTGAGCGAAACCCGCTCCGCTGAGTACAGAAACCGGATGATAGGCTTCATCTTTCAGTCCTTCAACCTGATTTCCTTTAAAAATGCGGTAGAAAATGTAGCGCTTCCCCTCTTTTATCAAGGAGTGAGCCGGAAAAAGAGAAACCAAATGGCATTGGAATACCTTGACAAGCTGGGACTTAAAGAATGGGCGCATCACATGCCCAACGAATTGTCCGGCGGACAAAAGCAGCGTGTAGCCATAGCACGTGCCTTGATTTCCAAACCGCAAATCATCCTTGCCGATGAACCTACCGGAGCTTTGGACAGCAAAACTTCCGTGGAAGTGATGAACATTTTGAAAGAACTGCATAAAAATGAGGGACTGACCATCGTGGTCGTAACCCACGAAAGTGGGGTGGCGAACCAGACAGACAAAATCATCCATATCAAAGATGGGGTGATTGAGCGGATTGAAGAAAACATTGACCATAATGCCTCTCCTTTCGGAAAGAACGGATTCATGAAATAACTGACGCCCATGATTGATCTTATTCAAGAAATATTCGGAACAATAAAGCGCAATAAATTACGCACGTTCCTCACCGGATTTGCCGTAGCCTGGGGCATCTTCATGTTGATCGTGCTGCTGGGAGCGGGCAACGGACTAATCCACGCTTTCGAAAGCTCCTCGGCGGACATGGCTATGAACTCCATCAAAGTATTTCCCGGATGGACTTCCAAAGCATACGACGGATTGAAAGAAGGACGCCGCATAGAACTGGACAATAAAGATTATCGGATAACCGAAACCGATTTTCCGAAAAATGTCATCAGCGTAGGAGCTACCGTACGTCAGAGCAATGTGACCTTAACATACGGACAAGACTATGTATCCACCACATTGGAAGGAGTATATCCCAATCATAAGGATGTAGAAAGAGTAAAACCCGCCGGAGGACGATTTATCAATGACATTGATATCCGCCAGCGACGAAAAGTGATCATCCTTCATACCAAAACCGCAGAAATGCTCTTTAAAAAAGAGGCGGACAAGGCTATCGGAAAGTTTGTCAATGCCAACGGAGTGGTATATCAAGTGGTAGGCCTGTTTACCGACAAGGGAAGTTTCCAACCCAATGCCTTCATTCCGTTCACCACCTTACAACTTATATATAATAAAGGTGACAAGCTGAACAATCTGATATTTATGACACAGGGACTCGATACAGAAGAAAAAAATAAAACTTTCGAAGAGGAGTACCGCAAAGCTATTGGTATACATCATCGTTTTACAGCTGATGATAAAGGTGCCATCTGGATGTGGAACCGTTTCACTCAATTCATGCAACAAGAAAAGGGGATGCACATCCTGACCATAGCCATTTGGGTGATCGGCATATTCACGTTGCTGAGCGGCATAGTGGGCGTAAGCAATATCATGCTGATTACTGTAAAAGAACGTACCCGTGAATTTGGTATCCGCAAAGCACTGGGCGCCAAGCCTGCATCCATCTTATGGCTGATTATAGCCGAAAGTGTAACTATTACCACCTTTTTCGGATATATAGGAATGGTGGCAGGTATTGCCGCTACGGAATACATGAATGCCGTGGCAGGAAATCAAACAATGGACGCAGGGGTCTTCACCGAAACGGTGTTCCTCAATCCCACTGTAGATATCAGTGTAGCCATACAAGCAACCATGACGTTAGTGATAGCCGGTACACTGGCAGGTTTCTTTCCTGCCCGCAAAGCTGTCATGATCCGGCCTATCGAAGCACTTAGAGCAGATTAAGATTATGAGAATAGATTTAGACAGGTGGGAGGAGATATTCATCACCATCACCAGAAACAAGACACGTAGCCTCTTGACCGCTTTCGGCGTTTTTTGGGGTATATTCATGCTGGTCGCCCTTATGGGAGGAGGCCAGGGACTACAAGATATGATGTCGGCAAACTTTAAAGGATTCGCTACCAACTCCGTATTTTTCGGAAGTAATAAAACCAGTGAAGCCTATAAAGGATTCAGAAAAGGACGTTATTGGGATATGGAAATTAACGATGTGGAACGTATCCGCCAAGTCGTACCGGAAGTAGAAGTGATCACTCCCAACATCAGCCGGTGGGGTTCTACCGCTATTTTCGGAGACAAGAAAAGTTCCTGTGCTGTCAGAGGATTACAGCCTGATTACGAGAAGATAGAAGCCCAGAATATTACAATGGGGCGCTTTATCAATGACGTAGACATATTGGAAAACCGGAAAGTCTGCACCATAGGAAAACGCGTGTACGATGAACTGTTTCCCCAAGGGGGGAATCCCTGCGGACAATATTTGCGTGTGGACGGCATTTATTATCAGATTGTAGGAGTCAGCTTATCAACCAGCAACATGAACATCAACGCCGGAACAGAGGACAGTGTAACCCTTCCGTTTACTACCATGCAGAAAGCATATAATTTCGGGAAACGAATTGATTTAGTCTGTATTACGGTGAAACCGGGAGTGACTGTTACCAGCATAGCCGACAAAATAGAACAAGTTATCAAGAAAGCACACTACATTCACCCGGACGACAAGCAAGCAGTGATCATGGTCAATGCCGAGGCAATGTTCAGCATGATTGACAATCTGTTCACCGGTATCAATATTCTGGCATGGATGGTCGGTTTGGGGACATTGCTGGCAGGAGCTATCGGAGTAAGCAATATCATGATGGTAACAGTAAAAGAGCGTACGACCGAAATCGGTATCCGCCGGGCCATCGGCGCACGCCCCAAAGATATATTGAACCAGATTCTTTCTGAAAGCATGGTCTTGACAACTTTTGCCGGATTGCTGGGAATCTGTTTCGGAGTCTTGATTTTACAAGGGCTGGAAATAGGAACAGCAGCTTCGGGCACAGAGGCGCATTTCCAAATCAGTTTCTGGATGGCTGTCGGGGCCTGCATTTTATTGATGGTTCTGGGTATGCTGGCAGGATTGGCGCCGGCCTATCGTGCCATGGCCATCAAACCCATTGAAGCTATAAGAGACGAATAAAACCAGCTGACAAACGGAGAAGATTTCCATGCAGCAACAAACAAGAGTAAAAAAATAATAAAACAAACAGATATGAAAAAGTATGTAAAAATTGCATTATTAGTCATCGTTGCACTGATATTCATCGGGACATTTGTATTTCTTTATCAAAAATCACAACCCAAAGCCAGCGTATATACTGTATTAAACGCAGAAATCACCGATCTGAAAAAGACTACCGTAGCTACCGGTAAAATAGAACCGCGTGACGAGATTCTGATCAAACCGCAGATTTCAGGCATCATAGACGAGGTATATAAGGAAGCCGGACAAAAAATAAAGAAAGGCGAAGTGATAGCCAAAGTAAAGGTGATCCCCGAACTGGGACAACTGAACTCGGCAGAAAGCCGCGTAAGACTGGCTGAGATCAATGCCAGACAAGGAGAGACTGATTTCACCCGCATGAAAAAACTGTTCGAAAGCAAACTGATCAGCAGTGAAGAATACGAAAAGAGTGAGGTAGCTGTAAAACAGGCACGTGAAGAATTACAGACAGCCAAAGACAATCTGGAAATAGTCAAAGAAGGTATCACTAAAAACAAAGCTTCATTCAGCAGCACCCTTATCCGGTCTACCATCGACGGACTGATTCTGGATGTACCTGTAAAAGCCGGTAACTCTGTCATCATGAGCAACACCTTCAATGACGGAACCACTATCGCCACCGTAGCCAACATGAATGATCTGATTTTCCGCGGCAATATTGATGAAACGGAAGTAGGGCGCATACACCAAGGCATGCCGGTAAAAATAACTCTAGGAGCCTTGCAAAACATGGAGTTTGATGCACAACTGGAGTATATATCCCCTAAAGGCGTGGAAGAAAACGGTGCCAACCAATTTGAGATCAAAGCCGCCATCACAGTGCCCGACACGATTACCATCCGTTCGGGATATAGCGCAAATGCGGAAATCGTCCTGGCACGTGCCAGCAAAGTATTGGCAGTGCCCGAAAGTACCGTTGAGTTTAAAAACGACTCTACCTTTGTATATGTCTTGACCGACAGTGTCCCTTCACAAAAATTCAGCCGCCGTACCATTACTACAGGTATGAGCGACGGCATCAAGATTGAAGTGAAGAACGGTTTGAACGCCAATGAGAAAATACGTGGAGCAGAAAAGAAATAATAGAAACAACATTATGAAGAAACAAATCATTATAGCCATGGCTCTCCTTGCGGCATTGCCAGTTGCCGCCCAGGAAAAATGGGACTTGCGCCAATGCATTGACTACGCCATCGAGCACAATTTGAGCATCAAGCAACAGGAAGCCGCGCGCGATCAGGATGCAGTCACCTTGAACACCGCCAAATACAGCCGTCTGCCTAATCTGAACGGAAATGTAGGACAATCATTCAACTTCGGCCGTGCCTTACAAGCCGATAATACATACGGCGACCGTAACACCAAGAACACCAACTTCTCACTCAGTACCAGCATCCCCTTGTTTACAGGATTGCGGATACCGAACAACATCGCTCTCAGCAAACTGAACCTGAAAGCAGCCATAGAGGACTTGAACAAAGCCAAAGAAGATATCAGCATTTCGGTCACCTCCGCTTATCTACAGATTCTTTTTAATGAGGAGCTGGCCAAAGTAGCGCATAGCCAGGTAGAATTGAGCCGTGAGCAACTGAAATCGAAAGAAGCTTATTTCAATAACGGAAAAGCTTCGGAAGCCGAAGTGTATGAAGCCCGTGCACGGGTTGCCCAAGACGAAATGTCTGCCGTACAAGCCGACAACAATTATCAATTGGCATTGCTGGAACTGAGCCAGCTGCTGGAACTTCCCACTCCCGAGGGATTTGGTGTAGTATCTCCCCGTGTAGAAGACAATTTCACACTGCTTTCACCTCCCGAAGATATTTATACCCAAGCCGTACTGAACAAACCGGGTATCAAGGCCGCCCAGTTCCGTCTGGAAGGAGCCACCAAAAGTATCCGTATCGCACAAAGCGCCTGGTATCCGCAGTTAAACTTCGGTGCTGGAGTAGGTACAAACTACTATAATCTTTCGGGAGTGGAGAATGCCTCATTCAGCAGCCAGTGGCATCAGAACTTTAACAAGTATCTGCAATTCTCACTCAGCATCCCGTTGTTCAACCGCCTTGAGACACGAAACAGAGTAAAGAGTGCCCGCATTCAGCGCACAGCTTTATCCTGGAAACTGGAAGAGAGCAAGAAAATGCTTTTCAAAGAAATACAGCAAGCATACTATAATGCAGTAGCCGCCGAAAGCAAATACAAAAGCAGCACCACAGCTACAGAGGCTTCCGAAGCTTCTTTCCGTCTGATGAGCGAGAAATATGCCAACGGCAAAGCCAACGCTACCGAATATAATGAAGCCCGTACCAACTGGATGAAAGCCGTTTCGGACATGCTTCAGTCAAAATATGACTATCTGTTCCGTACCAAGATTCTGGATTTCTACAAAGGGATTCCTCTTGCTTTGGAATGATTTTCAAGATTCTGTAGTGAATCTTCATAAAAATCAATTAACATTGCAGCCCGAATTAATCATAGTTTCTTATGAACCAATGGATTAAAAGGGCTGCATTTATTTTATCAGCCCTACTTATTCTTACCGGAACCGCTCTCTCATAGTCTGGCTCATCGAGCAGCAGCATATCACCAGTAAACAGCGTATGTATGAGGTTTATCTGAACATTGTGGAAATGGGGGCCTTTCATTTACAGTGCCCGCGAAGCATCCCGGTTTTATTTTGATAAAGAACCGTCACGACTCACTACGAAGGAAGCTATCTTCCTGGCTTCCATTATTCCGAAGCCGAAACATTTCCGTTCTTCCTTTAATCCTGACGGAAGCCTCAAAATAGAAAATAACGAGTATTATTTTTAGAAAATAGCGGAACGTCTGCAAGCCAAAGGACTGTTGACGGACGAACAGGCCGCTGCTGTCCGTCCGGAGATTGAGTTGAAAGGAGAGGCATTAAAAATGATTACAGTACCGGAAGTAAAGTCAGATAGCGTGCAAATGGCTTCAGATATCTATCAAGAAGAATAATTATAGCCAAACAGAATTGATTTGCGAAATAGAGTAAAAAAGTAACTTAACTTCATGAGCCAAGTAAGTTAAGTTAAAGTGCCAAGTAAGTTAAGTTACTTGCCCGATGCACTTAAGTTACTTTTTGAAGCTACCGGAGATCCATCCACCCTATTTTTCGCAAATCAATTCTGTTTGACTATATAATACCGGGATACGACTTCACTCCCCCAGCAATTCTTTCATTTCAGCCTTCAAACAGCCTTCACCATAGCCTCCCCAAATAGTCATGATTTTACTCCCAGAGCAGCCCATAAGTCCAATCCCATAGGGGGAAAGCCTTCCGCACGAAACAGCGTAACCACCGTACCGTCTTTCAGTCCTTTGACTTTTCCCTGAATGGTAAATTCATTTTGAACTTGTGCTGAAAAGAAGCCCGTGCAAAGCAGAGCCATAAGAATAATGTTTTTCATAACTTATTGTGTTTTGTCGTTTTACAGAGTAATATTACTCTTTTTTCTTTCCTGTTATTTCTTTCCTTAATCTTTTTTAGTACTAAAAGCACCAAACATTCCATCTTCCGGGACTATCTCTTTCTTATGATTCCATATCCGGCCAATACAATCAAAAGGCCCGTCACACAAAATGCCCAAGTATTCATTGCGCGCGATTCAGCTTCTAACACATAACTTCCTCCCAACAACCGATAAGCATCCACCTTCCACACTAATCTATCCCCTTCTTTCAGCAAGGTATTTGCAGAAAGCAACTCGCCGGGCATGGCCAATTCAAACTTAATCTGATTGTCAAACAATTCCATAGTGACACACTTTTCATCATACCTTTTCTGCATCTCCTTTTGATTGGCCTTATACAGATCCGTGAAAACGAGCGTATCGTACCGTTTATCCAACAAGGTGCAGACATATTCGGGTGAGCATTCATTTTCCTCTTTCCGATTTTTATCTCCTAGAAAGATTTCTTCCTTTTCAGTTTTCAGTTTTGCAACATAGGCAGCCTCTCCTCCCCTTTGCAGGAAATATTCCACCACTTCATAACTCAACTCGAATTGTGTATGATAGAGCCATTTCATAAACTTTTCCTCCGCATCTTCCAACACTGACTTCAGTTCCACTCCGTTCATTCCCTGATAACCGCTCATATCCCCTTGAAACAACAAGGCCTGTTCCGGCTTGTCCAGATACTTGTCCATGGGTATGGGACCTTTGTCTTCTATTTCCCGGAAATCACATGTATACGTATAATAGGTATAAAACCAACGGAAGTGTTTTTCCAGTTTTTCTTGCGGTTCGGCCAAAGGCTTCATCCACTTCTCGTTGGCGGAAAAGAATGAAAACGTACCTTCCGCCTTCCATGTCCGCTCCGCCTTTACATTAAGCTCGCCTTCCTCTCCAAAAAAATCAACTTTCACACAGGAATCCAAGTTTTCCACCATCCAACGATCTCCCAGCTGGAATAAAAAAGGATTACCGCTTCTATTACCTGCCAGAAAAGCGGAATCGGCTTTGGCATATACTTCCCTGCTTATCCTGCCGTCTTTATACACACACGTGGTCATCCGATAATTGGTGGAACAAGATGCCAGTACCAGCAACAGAACCGATACATTTATTTTAATCATCACTCTTTTCATAACACTTTTCTTTTTAATGATTACGATCTTTCAATTTATTGATGAGGTTTTCTCTTCTGCACTGTACCTCGCGCTGTTCTTTCCATATCCGGAATAAAAAGACAGTCTTTTCCCGCACCGTCATTTCAGACATCCTCTCTAAAGGTACTGACTGAATGATTCGCGTAGGAGGACAGCTGTTAAGAGTAACTGTCCCTCTCTCAAGAGGCGGAGCCTCAGCATAAAAAAGAACCTCATACATCATAGCACCCAACAAGAACAGGGCGGCTATGGCAGAAAGCCACCTGAGCACATTCACCGTTTTCTGAGGCTTGCGCGGAATACGGACTATTTTTTTCATGATATCCTCGGACAATTCCTCAGGATTCTCTACTAAAGGCAGATTCTTTCTCACCTTTTCCAGCCATTCTTCATATCGTTGTTCTTCTCGTTTCATAAGCCAGGGTCTATTTGATGCATTTTATTTCTGATTTGTTTTCGCGCCTGATAGAGGTTATGCTTTATCTTCTCGGGCGACAGGCCGGTGATAATCACGACTTCGGCCACATCCAGTTCTTCAATATCACGAAGTGTAAATACTAACCTTTGCTTAGGGGTCAGCTCTTCGGTGAAGCGTAGAATTAAATCTTTCAATTCTTTATGGGACAGCGCTTCCTCTATATTTTCTCCGGACCCGATATCATGTTCCACGGATATGGTTTCTGATGAATAAGCCGGGGGAGTACGCCGCAATGCCCGAAGCCGGTCATAGCAGGTATTACAGGTTATTTTATACATCCAAGTTGAGAACCGGCACGAGGCGTCATATTTATCTATCGAGATCCATATTTTCACAAAAACGTCCTGTACCATATCCTTTGCCTCATCTTCGTCACAAAGCAAACGAAAAGCAAGTCTGAACACCATTGCCTGGAATACCGACACCAATTGTGCAAAAGCAATCGTATCATTCCGTTTGCTCCGGTCAACAAGTTCCTGTATTTGTTCTTGATTCATCATGCGATCGTTGGTTTATACTATGATACGTCAGAAAACAGCCTGGGTCGAATGTTATAGCTAAAAAAATGATTTGTCGGTAACTTTCCTGTAAAAATAAAGCCCCCACACCCTGCGGCATCTAAAAACACCAGACAAACTATCGCATCACACAATCAGCACACGGCTGTCCGTGCTCTAATTTCCAAAAGTACGGAAATATTCAAAGCCATCACTCTATTCTTTCGGAAAAATAAAAGAACTGTATGAGAGCGCGTCAGACGCGTTCTCATACAGTTCATGAATGATCAATCCCTATCAAAAGCTATACCGTACGCATACGGGCAGCACTTCTTTCACCGGAATGACTCTTATTTCTTTCTCTTGACCGGTTTGAATCCTTTTCCTTCTTCTTATTCTCTCTTCTCACCTCTCTTCCGGACGGAGCCGTACGCTTGTTTTCACGACGGTCTTTATCAACCCGTGAGTTCTGTTCACGCTGTGAAGGGCGTCCGTCATGCTTGTTGTCATGATCCTTCTTCGGTCTGTCCGGTCTTGCCTGCGGAGCAGACGGGCGATGATGCTCACCCGACGGTCTGTCAGGGCGGACTTGTGGTCTGTCGGGACGAGACTGGTGAGGGGCAGCAGGACGATGATGATCCTTTCGGGAAGGCCGGACAGCCACATTGAAATCACGGCGGCGATGTGTATCATAAGTCACCCGGTCATGGCGGATGCGATAATGTCCGTCGTACACATCATGGCGGTAACGGTCACGATAATGAGTCTTATAATAGCTGACATTGTTAAAATGAGTACGATAATGCCCTCCGCAATAGCTGGTGTAATGATGCGGTTTTCCATAATAGAAGAAGTTCACATTATTATATACCAGATAAATGCGGAACTGCCATTTATTCTCATGCGCGTAAATGGGACGGTAGAAATGCTCGGCTCCCATAAAGCGGCGATACTGCGCACTGGAGAGTATCCAACGGAGATCATCATTGCGTACATCCAGAAAATCATAATAACGCTCCAACGCATAATCATACCCTCTCACCACATCGTCCATCAAGTAGCGGACATTGTTGACAAAGTCATAATTCACCTCGTACACATCATTGTATTGCTGCGGACTGAGTTTCAGTTCGTATGCCATACGGTCTGTGAGGAAACGGGTATTCTGCCTCATTTTGCTGATGCTCATGGCCCCCATTGCGGGAATGGTTATGCCCAGCATACAAATCACTATCAATAATGTAGTCCATCTTTTCATAGCTGTTACGTTTTTAGTTTGTTAGTTCTATGGCACAAAAATAGGGGAAATCACTTTCCCCCGCAATTGATTTTCCCCATAAGTTCATAGGGTTTTTCCTATATCCGGTAGGGAAAGGCCTCACTAGGCAAGGCGTATTCCCTCAGTTTCCAAAACAATCAGACGCTTTTTATATAAATCGCCCACCGCTTTCTTGAATGTTTTCTTACTGACACCGAAAGTATCATAGATATCCCCGGCATCACTTTTATCATTCAACGGAGTGAAACCGTCATGATCTTTAATATACTGCAATAACACCTCCGAGAAATCATCCACCTTCTTCGCGCCCAGTTTTTGCAGAACCAGATCTATCTTGCCATCCTCACGCACCTGCTTCACATAAGCCGTCAGTCGCATGCCGGTTTCCAGAGGTTGGAATATTTCATTATCGTAAAGCAAACCACTGAACTTATTTTCCACAATGGCTTTAAATCCCAAGTCTGTTTTCTGCCAGATCAGAATATCCACTTCCTGTCCCTGCCGGTAATCGGGATGTTCTTTGGAAAGAAAATGTTCCACTTTAGCAGACGCCATAATGCGGTAACTGTCTTCATCTATATGTGCGTGTACTATATACTTCCGCCCTTTCTGCATTTTCATCTTCTGCTCACGGAAAGGAACAAAAAGGTCTTTCATCAACCCCCAGTTCAGAAATGCTCCGAATTCATTGATCCATGCCACTTCCAGACAAGCGAACTCGTCCACCTGCACCAATGGCTGCAAAGTGGTGGCTATCAACCTTTCCTCATTGTCGAGGTAAAGAAAGACATTCAGCACATCGCCGGGCTTACAGCCTTCGGGCACATAACGCGCAGGCAACAAAATCTCTCCGTCATCGCCTCCATCCAAGTAAACACCAAAATCCACTTCTTTTACAACCTCCAGTTGGTTGTATTTTCCCAGTTTTACGTTCATTAGCTAAATTTTTTCTCAAAGATAAATAAAAAGCGTTATCTTTACTCGCTATTAACAAAGAAAAACCCCAATTTATTATGGATAATTTTATCTTTTACAATCCTACACGCCTCATCTTCGGGAAAGACATGATTGCCCGGCTGTCCCAAGAGATACCGGCCGACAAGCGGATTATGATCACTTTCGGTGGCGGCAGTGTAAAGACAAACGGAGTCTACGAACAAGTTACCCAAGCCCTCGAAGGACGTGATTACACGGAATTTTGGGGAATAGAATCAAATCCTGATATATCCACCTTGAAAAAAGCGATAGAGCTGGGCAAAGAAAAGAACATCGACTTCCTGCTGGCAGTAGGTGGCGGCTCGGTCATAGACGGCACCAAGCTGATTGCGGCAGGTATCCTATACGACGGAGATGCATGGGAACTGGTAAAAAAAGGAAATGCACAATACACCATTCCTCTGGGAACTGTGCTGACCATCCCCGCCACAGGATCTGAAATGAATAACGGAGCCGTGATTTCATGCCGTGAGACACACGAAAAGTATCCGTTCTTCTCCCATCATCCCGTCTTCTCCATTCTGGACCCGACAGTGACTTTCTCACTACCCGATTATCAGATAGCCTGCGGACTGGCAGACACCTTCGTGCACGTCATGGAGCAATACCTGACCAAGACGAACGAATCTTCCCTGATGGACCGCTGGAGCGAAAGCATTCTCCGTACACTGGTACAAATCGCCCCGCAAATCAAAGAGAACAAACAGGATTATCACTTGATGAGTGAATTCATGATATCCGCCACAATGGCATTAAACGGCTTCATCGCAATGGGAGTCTCCGAAGACTGGGCCACCCACATGATAGGTCACGAACTGACCGCACTACATGGCATGACACATGGTCAGACATTGGCTATCGTATTCCCGGGAACCTTGCGCACCCTTGCCGACAAGAAGCGCGACAAGATATTGCAATATGGCGAACGGATCTGGGGAGTCACCTCAGGAGTCCCCAGCGTACGCATATCGCTGACTATTGAAAAAACCGAAGACTTTTTCAAGAAACTCGGACTTAAAACCCGTCTGGATGAAGCAGGAATCGGTGATGACACCATCGAGGAAATAGTACGCCGGTTTAATGAACGAAACGTCGCATACGGCGAGGACGGCGATGTCACCGGAGAAGTGGTACGCCAGATTCTGCAAAACTGCAAATCGAAAAAAGAATCACCCCATACAGGAGGAACGAATATGAAAACAGTCATTCTTACTTCTTTCAAAAGCGATGTCCGCGCGCACATGCTACAAGATCTTCTGAAAAACGAAGGCATAGAATCCATGTTGCAAGGAGAATATACTGCCCAAGTACTGGCTTATATTCCGGGAATGGACATAAAAGTATTAGTTTTCGAAAAAGATTATGCCCGTGCATTTGAAATTCTGAAAGCCAGTTTTCCTGAGAAAGTATAGACACCGGGGATAAAACGACTGTCAACCGTTTCCCTTGTCAGACTTCCGAAGAAATTCTGCCATCCACCATGTGAATCGTCCGGTCTGTCAGACGGGCCAGACTCTCATCGTGAGTCACAATAACAAAAGTCTGACCTAATTTATCACGCAGATCAAAGAACAACTGATGAAGTTCCTCTTTGTTACGGGTATCCAGACTGCCCGACGGTTCATCCGCAAGGATAACCGCCGGGCTGTTTATCAACGCACGCGCCACCGCCACACGCTGTTTCTCTCCTCCCGACAATTCGGCCGGTTTGTGTGAAGCACGTCCGGACAAGCCCAAGAACGTCAACGTTTCCTTAGCCTTCTGCATGGCTTCGGACGAGGAAGTGCCCGCTATCAATGCAGGAATCATCACATTCTCTAAAGCGGTGAATTCGGGAAGCAGCTGGTGAAACTGAAACACAAAGCCGATCTGCCGGTTGCGGAAAGCTGATAATTCCTTTTCCTTCAAGCGGCTCACTTCGGTGCCATTCAGCAAGATAGTACCCGCGTCCGCCTTATCCAGCGTTCCCATAATCTGCAACAACGTGGTTTTCCCCGCACCGCTGGGACCCACAATGCTTACCACCTCTCCTTTTTCTATCATCAGATCAATACCTTTCAGCACCTGCAGCGTGCCGAAACTCTTCGTTATTCCCTGTAATTCTATCATAATCAAATTTTTCTTATCACATACTCCGCCAGATAGCAACCAAAGACCGCCGGCATATAACTCACGGTTCCGGCGGTGGATTTCTTGTTTCTCTCATCATCAACCAGTATCACCGCATCCTGATCGGCCTGCTCCGTACTAAATACAACCGGAAGTTTCCGTTTCATCCCCATTTTCTGCAAACGCTTTCGCACGGCCTTGCTCAATCCGCAATGGTAAGTATCCCATAAATCGGCAAAACGGATCTGGGTAATATCCCGTTTAGCACCGGCCCCCATGCTGCTCACAATGGGCAGACGGCGCTGAAGCGCATGATATATGAGGTAACATTTAGGAGCCACCGTATCAATGGCATCCACCACGAAATCGAAATCCGCACTGTCCAGCAGCTCCGGAATACAGTCATCTTTCAGATACTCTGCCAATACGGTCAGTTCCAAATCAGGATTGATATCACGGAAGCGTTCCGCCAATATCTCCGCTTTAGGACGTCCCATAGTAGAGTGAAGAGCCGGAAGCTGACGATTCATATTACTGGGCTGCACAGTATCCGCATCCACAATGGTCATACGGCCTACCCCTGCACGGCAAATCATTTCGGCAGCATACGCCCCTACTCCACCCAAGCCCACCACCAGCACATGAGCGCGGCGCAGGCGTTCCATCTTATCTTTTCCCAGCAGCAGTTCCGTACGCTGCTGCCATTCCATATTAATTTCGTTCATCACCTTTCTTAAACCATTTGTAGAACCATTTTCCTACATTATCATATACTCGTGTCTCCGACTGTCCGCGAGGGTCAGAGAAAGAAACAATCTCCTGCGGGTCGTCTCCCAACTGGTCCGGATATACAATCAGCAAACTGTTATTGGCAAAATACTTGCTGATTTGTGACGGCAGACGTTCAAAAGAAGTCTGATAGGAGATAGACCCCTTACGCGAGGACACCACCACAAACAGATGATCATAATTCACTTGTCCGGTCAATAAAAGCAGGTCATCCCACTCTTCCAGCAAAGAAAACTCCGTAAAAGTGTTCGCCTCCTGCTTCTCTGTCAAGGCACGCAAATGCTTCAATGTATCTTCCGTTGCAAAGAAATGCACGCGGCATCCCAATTGTTTCCCCATCCGGCAAAGTTGCGTCATCCATTTCAAGAAACCTTTTTCATATTCCGCCTTATCGGGAACAGCCACCACAATCCGGCGTAACGTATTGACAGGCATCAGTAACTTTGCGATCATAATCTGTCGGTTCGTCCCTTTCAGCAGATTCTCCGTCATGGTTCCAAAGAAAGAATCCATCAGATTCGTCTTCCGGTGCAGACCTATCACGATATCCGTTACCGCATGTTCTTTCTGTGTATGGATAATACCTTGCGCAATGTTCAAATCATAACGCAACACGGTCTTTACGGACGCATCGGCAGCGGCGGCAACCATAGCCGTACGCTCCAGGTTGCGCTTGCCTATCAGTTCCTTGGTTTCAGAAGTATTATTGTCATTGATCACACTCAGCGCCACCAAAGATTCTTTCTGTTTGGGATGCCTCATCATCAGAGCCATCCCTACCAATCCTTCTATGGTTTCAGGATTAGCCACCGGAATCAAAATACGTTCCTGTTCCTTCCCTTCGCCGCCCTCCGTCAGATTCTCCTGAGTCACCATTTTACGTGCGGCACGTTCCGTCACGACAGAACTGATGATACAAGTAAAGAGAATCATGACCACCGTACCATTCAGGACATCATCATTCAGCAACCGTTCTCCGTTCTCCATAATAATGCCATGGCCTATCAAGACAGCAGCCAGGGTAGCGGCAGCCTGCGCGTTACTTAATCCGAATATCAAACTGCGCTCCACCCTTTTCATGCCATATATCTTCTGGGTGATCCACGCAGCCAGCCACTTGCTGAATGTCGCCACCACGGTCATCACAAGCGCTACTTTCAGCGCTTCACCCTCCGTAAAGAGGCAGCGTACATCAATAATCATCCCCACCCCAATCAAGAAATAGGGAATAAACAGGGCATTGCCCACAAACTCCAGCCGGTTCATCAAAGGAGAAACGTGAGGAACAAAGCGGTTCAGCACCAGCCCGGCAAGGAACGCACCCAAAATACCTTCCATCCCCACCAGTTCCATCAAGCCTCCGCCCAAGAACACCATAGCCAGCACAAAGACAAACTGCATCACCGCATCCTCATACGTACGGAAAAACCACCGGCTGATACGAGGCATCAAAAATATAATCAGTCCGAACAGCAAGACCACCTTGGCAACCAGCAGCGCCCAAAACAGCCCACCTACCTCCTCACCTTTATACATACCGCCAATAACAGCCAGCACCATCAAGGCCAGCACCACAGTCACCGCCGTCCCCCCAATAGTGATACTGACCGTCCGCTGCCGGGACAACCCATAACGGCTGATTATGGGATAAGCTATCAAAGTGTGGCTGGCATACATACTGGCCAGCAGCACAGAGGTAAGAAACCCATAACCCAGCATCCCCATACTGCTCCATATACCCAGCCCCATCGGAATAAGGAAAGTGAACATACCAAAAACCAGCCCCTTTGTCCGGTTCTTCTTGAAATCATCCATATCCATCTCAAGGCCTGCCAGGAACATGATGTAATAGAGTCCCACTTTTCCGAACAACTCAAAACTACTGTCGCGTTCCAGAATATTGAAGCCATACTTTCCCACCACAACCCCGGCAAGTATCATACCAATGATGTGCGGGATACGCAGACGCCCCAAAATCATGGGAGCGAACAAGATGATGATAAGTACCAGGAAGAATATCCAAGTAGGATCGGTGACTGGAAAATGTATGTTAAGGTCGAATAGTTCCATATTTTTTTGAGTTTTATACCATAATATCGACAAATTTACGAAAAAAGTTTCTTTTTTACCGATTTATATTCCAAAATGTTCTAATTTTGCAGTCAGAACCTCCTCAGGTGCTGAGTGATAGTTCTAAAGTATTACTAAATTTTATCTTATAAAACAAAAAACAAAATGAAAGTAGCAATTGTTGGTGCGAGCGGAGCTGTAGGACAAGAGTTCCTGCGTGTGCTCGATGAAAGGAACTTCCCGTTGGACGAGTTAGTGTTATTCGGTTCTTCACGCAGTGCAGGACGAAAATACACATTCCGCGGTAAACAGATTGAAGTGAAACTCCTTCAGCACAACGATGACTTTAAAGGTGTAGATATCGCTTTCACATCAGCCGGCGCAGGTACCACAAAAGAATTTTGTGAAACCATCACCAAACATGGCGCCGTACTGATTGACAACTCCAGCGCTTACCGTATGGATGCCGACGTGCCTTTGGTAGTGCCCGAGGTGAATCCGGAAGACGCATTGAACCGTCCCCGCAACGTGATAGCTAACCCCAACTGTACAACTATCCAGATGGTAGTTGCGCTGAAAGCCATCGAAAATCTTTCACACATAAAACGTGTGCATGTGGCTACTTATCAAGCTGCCAGCGGTGCAGGTGCAGCGGCTATGGACGAATTGTACGAACAATATCGTCAGGTATTGGCCAACGAGCCCGTGACAGTAGAGAAATTCGCTTATCAGCTGGCATTCAACTTGATTCCCCAGATTGACGTGTTTACCGACAATGGATATACCAAAGAAGAGATGAAGATGTTCAACGAGACACGCAAGATCATGCACTCTGACATTCAGGTAAGTGCCATGTGTGTACGTGTTCCCGCTCTTCGCTCTCACTCGGAAAGTATCTGGGTAGAAACGGAACGTCCTATCTCTCCTGAAGAAGCCCGTGAGGCCTTTGCCAAAGGAGAAGGACTGGTATTGATGGACAACCCTGAAAAGAAAGAATATCCCATGCCGTTGTTCCTGGCAGGCAAGGATCCTGTTTACGTAGGCCGTATCCGCAAAGATCTGGCAAACGAAAACGGATTGACTTTCTGGATCGTAGGCGATCAGATCAAGAAAGGTGCGGCACTGAACGCTGTTCAGATTGCCGAATACTTAATCAAAGTAGGAAATGTGAAATAAATTGTTAAACAATTCTTTTTTTATAATCTTTATCTTTGCGTCAATCATAATTGTAATGAATTAACCAAGATAAAGATTATTTTCTTTATAGTTGTACTTCTCTCAGCAGCTATACTCACAGCACATTGGCTTACCTGCAAAAGATCGTGATGTTTTCAACAAAACTCGTTCGATAGAGCAAGGTATCTTAGAAGATGCTTGTAAATATCATCATACTCCAGCCCCTTAATTTGCCGGTTCGGGCACTGAGCACACTTATAATTCTTTGCTAAGCAAACCATTTATTTGTACCAACTTTCAATGTAATTGTAAAAACAAGCTTTGTACCGTTTAAAAGAGCAAAACGCTAACGCTCAATAGTTAGCTACATCTTTCTCCTACGCGAGAACCAGTGATGAAACAAGAGTATACGCATAACGTAAGTGAAGGCCTACACATACGTATGTGTAAATGGACGCCTCCTGATGCCAATTAAATCCAGTACATCATCAGCAACAAATCTAATTATCAGATGGCATATCCCTCAAAAAAAAAGAGTATCACAGAAAAACTGCAATACCCTTCTTCATATTTATTCATATACGATTACCTATTCAGCATCAGCGCCCCGGGCATCTACTGCTTTTCCTGATCCTCTCAATGGAATAACCTTTTCCAAATATAAATCAAAAATCAATATCGAATATCCCGGTATGGAGCTATATCCAGATTCTCCATATCCTAAATTATAAGGTATATAAAGTTTCCACCGATCTCCGGCTTTCATTTCTTGCAAAGCAGATGTCCATCCTGTTACCACACCACTAGGTTTATACCCCACAGAAGTAGCAGCATTCAAATCCAGCTCACCTTGGTAACTTTGATCAAAGGTTACGATTTGTCCATCATTCAAAGGAATAAGCTGCCCTCTATAATGCACATCAACAGAATCCGTGAACAATGGAGAGACTGTTCCATCACCAACTTCAAGAATCTCACAATACACATTATCGTTCACCTTTCCTTTTTCATCCAGCCCCAAAGGTGGAAGTTTATAAGAACGGATAATTTTCCATTGTCCTACCTCATTGCCTTGATTGGCTTCCGCCACTGTAGCAATGGAGTCAATATACCGCTGATTACGTTCCTCCCAGTTTGCATACGGATCTTCCACCCCATCCGTCTCACTACATGAAACGACGGACAGAGAAGTAACAAACAGCAAGCCAATCAGCCAAAGAATACTTTTATTCATAAATTCCTGTTTATTATTGCAAAGTCTTCAACAGACTTGTTATACTTACTTTATCGGCAATGATGTTATTCAGTTCCGAAATAGCCACACGCTCCTGCTGCATGGTATCACGATTACGCAAAGTCACGCAATTGTCTTCCAATGTCTGATGGTCAACCGTGATACAATACGGAGTACCGATGGCATCCTGACGACGGTAACGCTTGCCGATGCTGTCTTTCTCATCATACTGGCAGTGGAAATGAAACTTCAAGTCATTCATAATCTCACGCGCCTTCTCGGGCAGACCGTCTTTCTTCACCAACGGCATCACGGCCAGTTTCACCGGAGCCAGAGCAGCAGGCAATTTCAATACGACACGAGTCTCACCACTCTCCAATGTCTCTTCTGTATAAGCGGCACTCATGATGCTGAGGAACATACGATCCACACCGATAGATGTTTCAATCACATACGGAGTATAGCTTTCGTTCAATTCCGGATCGAAATACTTGATACTCTTGCCACTGAACTTCTCGTGCTGGCTCAAGTCAAAGTTCGTACGGCTGTGAATACCTTCCACTTCCTTGAATCCGAACGGCATCAGGAATTCGATGTCCGTAGCGGCGTTGGCATAATGCGCCAGCTTGTCGTGGTCATGGAAACGGTAATGATCATCACCGAAACCTAATGCCTTATGCCATTTCAAACGAGTCTCTTTCCATTTGGGGAACCACTCCAGCTCAGTACCCGGTTTTACAAAGAACTGCATCTCCATCTGTTCAAACTCACGCATACGGAAAATGAACTGACGGGCTACAATCTCGTTACGGAAAGCCTTGCCAATCTGAGCGATACCGAAAGGAATCTTCATACGGCCAGTCTTCTGCACATTCAAGTAATTGACAAAAATACCCTGCGCTGTCTCCGGACGAAGATAAATCTTCATAGCACCATCGGCAGTAGAACCCATCTCGGTAGAGAACATCAAGTTGAACTGACGTACTTCGGTCCAGTTTTTGGTTCCCGAAATAGGACAAACAATCTCCTCGTCAATGATAATCTGGCGAAGCTCGTCCAAATCATTGTCGTTCAATGCTTTTGCAAAGCGCTCGTGCAAAGCGTCGCGCTTGGCCTGATGTTCCAGCACACGGCCGTTGGTGCTACGGAACTGAGCCTCATCAAAAGCATCCCCGAATCTTTTGGCAGCCTTCGCCACTTCTTTGTTTATTTTCTCATCATATTTGGCAAGCTGGTCTTCAATCAGTACATCGGCACGGTAACGTTTTTTAGAATCGCGGTTGTCAATCAGAGGATCATTGAACGCATCCACGTGTCCGGAAGCCTTCCAGATAGTAGGGTGCATAAAAATAGCCGAGTCAATACCTACGATGTTCTCGTGCAACAGCACCATACTCTGCCACCAATATTGCTTGATATTATTCTTCAACTCCACTCCCATCTGACCGTAATCATATACAGCGCCCAATCCGTCATAAATATCACTGGACGGAAATACAAAACCATACTCTTTACAGTGCGATACTAATTTCTTAAAAACATCTTCTTGTGCCATTTTCTTATCTGTTTATTCTTACACTTTTGTTGTTTTTTCCTGTTTTCAACCTTTAATAAGGGCGAAATAATGTGCAAAGTAAATGATTTTTTTCAATAAAAGTCGTATTTTTGCGTGCATATCATCAGAACATTAAGGAATTTAAATATATATGAGCGACGATTTTATTGATAAAGAGGAACAGAACGAAGAAAATACTCCCACGCCGGAGAACGAACACTCGGACTATAAACCTGCAGATACCAAAAACACAGGGGTAAAACACCAGCTGAGCGGAATGTATCAGAACTGGTTTCTGGACTATGCTTCTTACGTAATTCTGGAACGTGCCGTACCGCACCTCAATGACGGTTTAAAACCTGTCCAGAGACGTATCCTCCACTCTATGAAAAGACTGGATGACGGCCGGTACAACAAAGTGGCGAACATCGTGGGGCATACCATGCAGTTCCACCCGCACGGCGACGCTTCCATAGGCGACGCACTGGTGCAGCTAGGCCAAAAGGATCTGTTGATAGACTGTCAGGGAAACTGGGGCAACATACTGACAGGCGATGGTGCCGCCGCCCCCCGTTACATCGAAGCACGTCTGTCCAAATTCGCATTGGACGTGGTTTTCAATCCCAAAACCACCGAGTGGCAGGCTTCATACGACGGACGAAACAAAGAGCCGGTCACCCTACCTGTCAAATTCCCGCTCCTGCTCGCTCAAGGAGTAGAGGGTATCGCTGTGGGGCTTTCTTCCAAAATCCTGCCGCACAACTTTAATGAACTGTGTGACGCCTCCATTGCTTATCTGCGTGGCGAGGAATTCAAACTCTATCCTGATTTCCAGACGGGAGGCTCTATCGATGTATCCCGTTACAACGATGGAGAACGCGGTGGAGTGGTGAAGGTACGTGCCAAAATCAATAAAATAGACAACAAGACATTGTCCATAGCCGAAGTGCCTTTCGGAAAGACCGTCCCCGGGGTATGCGACTCTATTGTGAAGGCCAGCGAAAAGGGAAAAATCAAGATCCGGAAAGTAGAGGATCTTACTTCCGAAAAAGTAGAGATCCTGGTGCACCTTGCTCCGGGAGTATCCTCGGACAAAACCTTGGATGCGCTCTATGCATTTACCGATTGCGAAGTAAGCATATCTCCCAATTGCTGTGTCATTGATGCGAAAAAGCCCCACTTCCTTACAGTCAGCGCCGTCCTTAAAAAAGCCACGGACAACACTTTGTCCCTGCTCCGCCAGGAACTGGAAATACACAAGGGAGAATTGCTTGAAAGCCTTCATTTCGCATCTTTGGAGAAAATCTTTATTGAAGAACGGATTTATAAGGAAGTGAAGTTCGAGCAGTCCGAAAATACAGACGCCGCCTGCGAGTTCATTGACGAACAGCTGACTCCTTTCTATCCGCAATTTATCCGTGAGGTGACCCAGGAGGATATTCTGAAGTTGCTGGATATCAAGATGGCACGGATTCTGAAGTTCAACAAGGACAAAGCGGACGAGAACATAGCCCGCATCAAGGAACAGATTGAAGAAATAAACAATCATCTGGCACATATCGTGGAATATACCATCGACTGGTATCAGATGCTGAAAGACAAATATGGCAAACAATACCCCCGCCGTACAGAACTGCGCAACTTCGATACCATTGAGGCGGCGAAGGTAGTGGAAGCTAACGAAAAACTTTATATCAACCGAGAGGAAGGCTTTATCGGCACCGCCTTGAAAAAAGATGAATTTATAGCCAACTGCTCAGACATTGACGATGTGATCATCTTCTATAAAGACGGCAAGTACAAGGTGGTCCGTGTGGCAGATAAAATGTTTGTCGGCAAAAATGTCCTTTATGTCGATATCTTCAAGAAGAATGACAAACGTACCATATATAATGTGGTCTATCGGGATGGAAAAGAAGGATTCCACTATATCAAACGGTTCAACATCACTTCCATTACCCGCGACCGTGAATATGATGTAACACAAGGTACGCCCGGCTCACGTATTGTTTACTTTACAGCCAACCCTAACGGGGAAGCGGAAGTTATCAAGATTACCTTGAAACCGAATCCGCGTATCAAGAAAATCATATATGAAAAAGATTTCAGTGACATCAATATCAAGGGACGCCAGTCCATGGGCAATATCCTGTCTAAATACGAAGTGCATAAGATAGCCTTGAAACAACGTGGCGGCTCTACTTTGGGCGGAAGAAAAGTATGGTTCGACCGGGATGTGCTCCGCTTGAACTATGACGGACGCGGTGAATATCTGGGAGAATTCCAAAGTGACGAATTGATTTTAGTAGTCCATGAAAACGGCGAGTTCTATACCAGCAACTTCGATTTGAACAATCATTATGATCCGGGGATCCGCATCATCGAGAAGTTCGATGCCAACAAGGTATGGTCCGCCGCTTTATTTGATGCCGACCAAGGTTACCCTTATTTGAAACGATTCACTTTCGAATCTACCTCACGTCGTCTCAATTATTTGGGCGAGAACAAGGAGAGCCGTTCCATATTGCTTACTTGTGTGGCTTATCCACGCATACAAGTCGTATTCGGAGGACATGACAGTTTCCGTGATCCGTTGGAAATTGACGTGGACCAGTTCATCGGAGTCAAGAGTTTCAAAGCGAAAGGAAAACGAATCAGTACTTATAACATTGAACAAATAAACGAACTGGAGCCTTTACGCTTCCCCGACTCTCAAAAAGAAGAGAACGGTACGGAAGAGGGTGCCGATGAAAACGAAGAGACTGCCGAAATTGAAGACCCGGATCATGGCAAGAGTGAAACAGATATCATTGATGAAATCACCGGCCAGATGAAACTATTTTAAAGAATGAAGAAAATTCTCCTATTATTACTGTTCTTGCCTCTCAGTTTGCTTTCGCAGGCGCAGGAAGACAGTTTACAAGCAAACCGCTACGTCATGAGGGCTACTCTTTACGGCGCCGGCTTTACCAATATATTGGACACCTATCTTTCACCGATGGAATATACCGGACCCGAGATCCGTATCCTGCGTGAAAGTATGCGTATGACCAAACTGATGAATGGTAACGTATCTGTTCAAAGTCTGTTCCAGGCCCATCTGTCCCTGACAGAGAATAAAGCGGAAACAAGTAACGAAATGGCAGGTATGGTCAATTGGAACTATGCGCTGCATTACCAGTTCCGACTGACAGAAAACTTGAAGATACTGGCGGGTCCCATGCTGGACTTGAACGGCGGATTCATCTATAACATGCGAAATTCCAATAATCCCGCCCAAGCCAAAGCGTATGTCAATCTGGTGGCATCGGGCATGGTCATCTACCGGTTCCATATCGGCAACTATCCGCTGATAGCCCGTTATCAAGCCAATTTGCCTGTTATGGGGGTTATGTTTTCCCCGGAATACGGACAATCTTATTATGAGATATTCAGTTTAAAGAATGGCGGCAAGAATGTATTGTTCACTTCCCTGCATAACCAACCTTCCTTGCGTCAGCTGGTCACATTGGATTTTCCTATCCGGTCGGTCAATATGCGTTTCGGTTATCTATGTGACATTCAGCAGGCGAAAGTCAATAATCTGAAAAGCCATATATGGTCACACGCCTTTATGATAGGTTTCGTGAAAAACTTCTATTTATTAAAAGGTAAGAACAAAGTGGCGATGCCCGGCCGGGTCAGCCCTTATTAATATAAAGGATGAAAAGAAATAGTTATTTTTTTATCAGTCTGCTAGTATCTGTTGTATTATGCACTTCGTGCATCACGGAAGACGAATACGACAACTCTCCCGAAGGCAACTTCGAAGCGTTATGGCAGACTATCGACCGCCAGTATTGTTTCCTTGACTATAAAAAGCAGGAATACGGACTGGACTGGAATGAGATATACAGCCAGTACAAGCAGAGAATATCAAAAGGCATGAATAATGAACAGCTATTCGAAGTTCTGGCAGATATGCTGAACGAATTGCGTGACGGACACGTAAATCTGTCCTCCAAACTGGAGTACTCCCAATATCGTGAATGGTTTGACAGCTATCCGGCCAATTTCAGCGACAGCATCCAACGTGTCTATCTGGGTAAGGATTATGCGCTGTCCTCGGGCATGAAATATCAGATTTTCGAAGACAACATAGCCTATATTTACTGTGGTAGTTTCCAATCGGGCATCGGCGAAGGAAATCTGGACGAGATTCTAAACAAACTGGCTATCTGCGACGGTTTGATTATTGATGTACGGAACAATTCGGGTGGTAATCTTACCACAGCCGAGAAATTAGCCGCACGTTTCACGAATGAAAAAGTGTTGGTAGGTTATATGTCCCATAAAACCGGACCGGGACACAATGATTTCTCGACCCCCAAAGCTGTTTGGCTGGAACCGTCACTAGACCGCGTACGCTGGCAAAAACAGGCGGTAGTACTGACAAACCGCCGCTCTTTCAGCGCCACCAATGACTTTGTGAACAGAATGAAAATACTACCTAAAGTAACCATCATCGGTGACAAAACAGGTGGCGGTTCCGGTCTGCCCTTCTCCTCCGAACTGCCTAACGGCTGGTCTGTCCGCTTCTCGGCCAGTCCGATGTACGATGCGGATATGGAGCATCTGGAATTCGGTATAGATCCGGACATCAAAGTCAATATGATTTCAGAGGATATGCAACGCAATGTGGATACGATTATCGAGACTGCACGTGAGTATTTACATAACCACAAGGAATAATTTTCTGAAATTCTTTGGTACTTAAGAAATATTCCTTATCTTTGCACCCGCTTACCAAAGCAATGTTGCGCGTGTGGCGTAATTGGTAGCCGCGCCAGACTTAGGATCTGGTGTCGTGAGACGTGTAGGTTCGAGTCCTATCACGCGCACAACATTCCATATAGAAACAGACAAAAACCCTCGAAATCGGACAATTTCGAGGGTTTTTCTTTTGCTGCAAAACAGAATACCCAAAAAATCGGACATTAATTCGGTGACATTCTAGGTGACAGCAATTTCAGTTTGAGCCATTTCAAAGGTGAACAACAAAAAACTTTTAAGAAATGGCAAAAAAACAAACATTCAGTGTCCTGTACTGGATTAGACGTGGCAGGAACACAGACAACGCATCACCCCTATTTTGCAGAGTTACAATCACAGGGCAAAGATACGAAATTCCCCTCAATTGCAAAATACGTCCCCAGTCGTGGAATGCAGCCGCACAACGCAGCATCGGAAAAACCGCTGCCGATCGTGAAGCAAACCGCATCATCGAAGACACCGCACAAAACATCGAGGACACCCTTGAGCGCATCCGTCAAAAAGGCTATGTGCTCAACGTGGAAAACTTCCGTCTCATGTACCAAGCACAGGAAAACCCCTATTCCACCATCAAAACACTTTTCGAGTATCACTTGATCCTCGAAAAGAAAAACCTCTCAGCATCCACAATACGCCAATACGGAATCACCTGCAACCACCTGCTTACCTTCGTGCGCCTAAAGTACCACGTATCCGACTATGACATCACCGCCATAGACAAAGCCTTCGTCAACCAGTTCTTCGCCTACCTCCAAGGCTATCAACGCGAAGACAAGAAAAAACTATGCACCAACAACGGAGCACTTAAACACATCATCCGGCTCAACAAGCTCATGAACATAGCCCTGCAGAACGAATGGGTCAACCGCAACCCGGCGGCATCTTTCCGCATCCGCTTCAACCGAGTGGAAAAAGAATATCTCACCGAAAAAGAGCTACAAGCCATTCAGAACGCAAACATAAAGCCACATCTCGCCATTGTCCGAGACCTCTTCATGTTCGCCGTCTACACCGGAACCGCATACATCGACATCTATAACCTCACTCCGGCCAACATTACCATAGGCATAGACCGAAGCCTTTGGCTGCACTATAACCGACAAAAGACAGAAACCCGCTGCGCTGTTCCCCTGCTCGAACCAGCCGAAACCATCTACCACCATTACGAAACATACCACGAGAATCAGCTCACACGACACATATTCCCCGTACCGCCCAACCAAGTTGTAAACCGCTACCTAAAACAGATAGCAGCAGCGGCAGGAATAGATAAAGAAATAACCTTCCATTGCGGAAGACATTCAAGATCTCTTTTCTGATTGAGATACAGCTAATTAGAACTTCTATTCTCTTGAATGGGTAACGATTTAGAAACGAGCGAACTACACATATCCACCATATTTCGCATTAAGTCAAAAGAACACTTTTCCCGATACAAAGATACAAATAGATTTTCAATAATCGGTTACCACACAAGCGATAATTATCGGAATACCTGCTGCTCCAATTTATTTTCTCATATTTTTTCATTATATGATTGCTTATTTTAGCGATTTGCGCAATAAATAGATTCGTTTCAATATATGTCCGACACATAGAATTATTGTGGCAATCCCTATTTCATAGTGCAATAATCCTATGTCGGAATTAGCCCCGTTTACTCCCAATAAGATAATTCCAGTAACAGATACAAGTAAGAACACAACCGAAAGCACTACTGTAATTTTACTTTTTTTGCCAAGCCCATATTTTATTATTCCTTTATACCATCCCCAATGTGTTGTTATATGGAATATTGCTGCCACAAAAAATAAAAAGCTGGTCAAAACATGAAATACAGCCCAATTATGCCATACTTCGTGGCTGTTGCCATGTCCGGCAATATGCAATCCTATTCCGGAAAATGCTGATAAAACAAACACAAAAACCAAAATCCAGTCTATTACAAAAATCTTCTTCATTGCTTACCGTTTTCATATTTACGGTGCAAAATTCGGTATTCAAGTAGAATCAGAACGATAACAATTGTAAAGAAATGAAGTTAATGACGGTTTCTTATGCGTGATAAAGAAACGGGAGTTATGCCAAGATAAGACGCTATATAATGTTGCGGAACACGCTGTATTATATTGGGATACTCTTTAAGCAATTCTTCATATCGCTGTTGCGGTGTGTTTTTTATTCTTGACAAGAACAGTTGTTGGTAAGCATGAAAACGGTCTATGAGTTTTTCTTCATACAACTGCCTCAACGACAAATTATTGTTGATTTGGTTGTAAAAATCTTCTCTTCTTATAGCCGTGAGTTCAGTTGGTTCGATACTCTCCAAATAGAAAAGACTCGGCGTGCGTTTATACAGACTATCGAATGAGGCGACAAAATCCCCTTCGAAAAAGAATTGAAAAGTAATATCTTTCCCTTCATTATAGAAAAACAGCCGCAGACAGCCTTTACGGATCAGATAGAGTCTTTCTGCAATTTTTCCTTCCTCCAAAAGAATTGCTTTGGAAGGAACGGACAAGTATTCGGATTTTATCTGTGATTCAATATGATTTAAATGGCTGTTTTCTATCATAATGCAAATTTATAAAAATACCGTTTATTATTTGTAGCAAATAAAACTTTTTATTGGAGATTATTGCAATCAGATAGTTCCAATTACATCCCAATGTCTTTCCATTAGTAAAATAAGAACTTGAATATACTTATAGTAACTCTTTCCTTTTGTAAAATTACAATGAGTTGCGATCAGCTATTCAAGTCAGCACAACACACAGAAAACAAAAGCGTAACGAATGCTGTTTCAGTTGCCTCGCTACGCTTTGCTCAATTTTTTCACCATGTGTTTATTTTTTCATTCCGATTCTGCGCAGCCAAGCCTCTGTCCCGTTTGCATTGCCCGGCATATCGATACCGGCATCGTCCGGACGGCCCGGTGTCGTGATATCCTCCGAATCTAGGTCTTCAGGCAGCGTCTCCGGAATATGTTTCGAATCGGGCGTTAATTTGTAAATCTTCTGCATCGACTCGTTCAGATAGGTCGTTGCGCCGTAGGTGATGAATGGAACTATCAACTTGTCCTTCAAATCGTATGCTTCAAGAAAAGTGCAGACTACCATAGCGGACTGGTGCCACCAGCATGGCGAACCGATAAAAATCGTATCGTACTGCGCTATCGTTTCCGCATCGGGCAGATTGGCCACGGCAGGTCGCAGGTCGTTGTAAGCCTCGTTCTGGATGCGGTCGCTGTCGTCGTAGGGATTCGCGGCATATGGTTCGGCCGCCTCGATGCGGTACACGTCCGCACCAGTAAGTTCAACAATACGTTCGGCCACGGCCTGCGTATGTCCCTGTGCCGAGAAGTAAGCCACGAGTGTCTTTCCGTTACCGGACGGTTGGTCGGGGCTGCCCGGTGTCTCTCCGTTCCTCGGTTCTTCCGGAGCCGTTGGCTGATCCGTTTCCAGAGCGGGGGTATCATTGGGCGAATATGCTGCCATACCGGTCAGCGAAAAAAGCAAAAGCGGAATAATAACTAACTTTTTCATATCCTGTCATTTTTATCGGTTATTGTATTCTTCATCCGTTACCGCATCCAGCCATACGGCACCGCCTTTCGACTGCTGCGGACCGATGGCGATGTGTTTAAACTCGCTGTCGGGGGCGGCTCCGTGCCAATGCACCACGTTCGGGGCAATCTTCACCACATCGCCGGGACGCAGCACCTGTACCGGCTTGCCTTTCTCCTGATAGCGTCCCTCGCCGGAGGTGCAGAGCAGAATCTGTCCGCCCGGATGCGAATGCCAACTATTGCGCACACCCAGTGCAAAGGTGACGTTGCCTACGGTGCAGTCCATTGAATCGGCTTTCGTGACAAACATTTCGAGCCACGCATCGCCCGTGAAGTTAGGATTCTCTGCCAGACGCTCGCCTTTAGGGAACACGTTCTGCGACATTCCCGTCGGATTCCGTACGGCAAGTCCCTTTTCGCACAGCCATTCGTGCAACAGGTCGGCAAGGATATCGTTGTTGAGTTCGGACAACAGGAAATGGGTATTTCCGCGGATTCCGATTTTAGGCAGTTCCACCAATGTGGCATCACCGCCGTGACGGTTGATCGCCTCTACGAACTTGCGTCCCAGCTGAAGCCGGACACGCCAGTTCTCACCGCCCAATTTGTCGGTCACCTTCTCGGGGATATAGTCGCCGAAGTAAATCACGACAGGTATCTTCGTCAGTTTCATAAATTCATCCATCGGCACTCCGACGCCTTCCAGTGTTCCGGTCAGGCTGGGCATCGGTTCGGGAACTTCTCCTTCGGGGAAGATATAATTGCCCGGCTCGTATGATACGATTGCCCTGACATTGGGATTCTTTGCTGCCACGAGCCATCCGGGGAATCCTCCGGCAGAATGAGTGACGAGTACGCCTTGTCCGATAGAGTCGCAAAGCGACCGGAGCGAGGACGTTACCAGCTCGTTGGAGTGATTGCTCAGGTCGGGCGTCATCTGTCGGAAGAACTGATCCATCGAGGCCGAGTCGGTGGGAAACTGAACGTCAGGATTGAAACGTGGATAATCTCCCATACGCCAGATGTCGAACCACATGGCTTCATCTGCAAGGGGTTTTGCGGTTGTTTCGGCAGTCGTACGTCCGGCACGTCCACGGCCGGGCAGATCTACCAGATAAGTACCGTAGCCGTGACGCAGCATCAATGTCTGAAAGCCGTCGCGTCCGTCGGGAGTAGTCTGCCAGCAGCGGGCCGACTGGCCGTAGCCGTGCACAAAGACAAGCGGCAGGGGTTGTGCGTCGGCAGGTATCTGATAATCAGTTACCGCATGGTCAGCATGGTAGGTCTGTCCGGCTTCAATCGGATTGCCGAAACCGGCGAATTTGGAGTTGTCGTACGTGCCGGGGCGTTTCTGCACCGTTCCTCCTATGGCAAAATTGCCTTGTTCCTGAAGGACAATCAGACTTCCCGCAGAACGGTATTTCGTATTCTGCTTTACAATGGTTAGTACCCAGTCAAGCTGTCCCTGTGTCATGCCGAGGTTACGGCAGATGGCCATGTGCGAACGCAACATCGGTTCGACACTCTCGCCCAATGCGGCGATGACCGATACCGTAGCCAGTTCCCGTTCTTCGTATGTCAGCACGTCGCGCTCGAAAAGGTCAGCGAAAAGATGCTCTTTGAGGAAACGTTCGATGACGGGAGCGAACTCGGCATACCCGTCTTTGGGAGTGTCGGCAGGCACACCGGAGATTTCTGCCAGGATGTCGCGGCCGCGTTCGTATCGGGTACGGTTATCCTCCACGGGTGAGGCATCCCCGCCTGCGGTGTCTTCGATGCCTCGCACTTTCCTTTCGTCCAAGACGGCGATAAAGGTCTGCAAGGCGCGCAAGCTGCGCGGAAAACCGCAATAGGCGTAGGCGTGTATCAGTACCTCGCGGATTTCGTTTACGGTCAGCCCGTCCGCCAGTCCGGCGGCAAGAGCGGTTTTCAGGTTCTCCAAATCGCCCCGGCCCGTACACGAGGCTATTTTCACGATGGATTGCTGACGTGAGGTAAGTCCGCCGTCAGGTGTGGCGGGCTGCGCCATCATATTGATTGCTGTCATAAGGCAGATGCAGATTGTTACATATATTCTTTTCATATCTTGTTTCATTATAATTTCTTACCGAAAAAGTCAGTCAATTTTCCGACAGCCATATCCACATATTCCGGCACATAATAGGTCTTGATATGCGTAGCGCCAGGAATGAGGAACAACTCTTTTTGCTGCGTGCCCGTAGCACGGCTATAACACTGTTCCGTCATGTAGAACGTATCAGCTATGCTACCGGCCATCATCAGCAACGGCTGGTTGATGAGATACATATTCGTAGCGGCATCGAACGCCATCAAGTCTACAAGGCTGCTCTTGGTATAGCGGAATGTCGAATTGGGATGCCTATGGCTTTGGAGATAATATGCATAACCGTCGCGATAGAGGTCGAACGGAAATGCGGCAGCCTGTTTGGGCGTTACACCACTCATATCGCCCACATATTCTACCTTACCGTCCCCAGCTTCTTTCTGGCGGGCGGCGCAGGCATCGGCCAGACGCTCCTGCACGCTGTTTATCTGCGAATCGAGAAATCCGTTGCGGCGCACCAATCCCGTATTGAACATACTGAGTGTGGCGACAGCCTTAAAACGCTTGTCGGTCTGTGCCGCTGCCAGTGTATAGCCGCCACCGCCACAAATACCGAGGATACCCACACGGTTCGCATCCACACCTGGATATTGCAGCAGGACGTCGGCGGCCCGGCGGATGTCCTCGATGCGGTTGGCAGGCTTGTCCGTATTGCGCGGCTCGCCCTCGCTGGCTCCCTGCCAGGCGGCATCGAACGCTAAACAGATATAACCCTGTTCGGCCATACGCTGGCTGTAAAGTCCCGCCACCTGCTCCTTCACACCACCGTTGGGGTGCGCCACCACAAGGGCGGGATATGTTTTCGTTGCATCATACCCGGCAGGCGTATAGACATTGGCGGCGATTTTCAAGCCGTTCAGTTCGTAGGTTATCGGACGGATATTCACTTTACCGACCGCATTCTCCGTGAGCGCTCCGATATAGACCAATCCCCACGGATTGCTGTTGTGGCTGTGGATTTCATTTACATCCACTTCATTAAAGACAGGCTTCATATTCTCTTGTGCTTTTAGTGTGCCAGACAGATTTAATGTCGCGCCCAGCACGATGGTAAATAATATTTTTCTCATTGTTCTCTTGATATGATGGTTTATAAACTATCTTTTATAATCGCAAAACCGAGTGCAGTAATTCAACAGCAGCCCGATGTGCGAGACGATTATCGTGCTGCTGTGCCGGTCGATGGCATGGTGAAGCTCCTTGCCGATTTCCTCCAAGCAGTCGGCGATGGTCTGCCGTTCCCGTTCGGTCAAAGCGCCATGACAACTGCATCGGGTGGGATAATCGTCGATATGCCGTTCCAGCGGTGTGTCGCAAAGCAGGTCGGGATGAAAAATCACCCCCGTATAGCCTTTCGTGTCGCGGTGGAACGCGGCGGGTATCTCGAACATCTCTCCTGGATTGACCAGCCGTAGGGAAGTTTGCCCCCCATTTTCATCGGGACGGCATATCAATGCGTAAAAATTGCATGGCATACACAAATCCTCGCTCAGCTTATCGCCCGACAAATCGGCAAGACCGACCAACGGGTTCAGCGTTTCCTGTTCCGTGAACTTATTGAACAAATCTATCGTAATGACATTGCTTGTATTCATCTTATTCCGATTTTCTTTGATTGATGTTGCAAAATTATCCTGGCTTTGCAAGGAAACAGTTATCCAGATTACGGATTGGAGTATAACTTTTACAGATTACAAGGGATTATGGAGGAAATGTGTTATTTTTGCATTCAACAAAACATAAGATAAATGGTTATGGATAAGATAGTAAATATAACAACGGTCGGCGATTACAACGCACATTGGGGCATTGCAGACCGCCATCCGTTGGTCAACGTGCTTGAAGGTTCACAGGTGACGAATCCCATTCCGAATTGTATGAAAAACTTCGGAGTGTACGTGGTTTTTCTCAAAGACGTGATATGCGCCGATTATCTGAAATACGGACGGCAGGAGTACGATTTTCAGGAAAACACGCTGGTATTCGTATCGCCGGGGCAAGTTTTGGGACACCCGGCAGACGGTTCCACATATCAGACCAAAGGCTGGTGTCTCTATTTCAGTCCGGAACTGCTGCGCGGAACACAGCTCGGACGGCACATGAAAGACTACTCGTTCTTTTCATACGATGTCCATGAGGCACTGCACCTCTCGCTACAAGAGCGCGAAACCATCATTGACTGCCTGAAGAAGATAGACGACGAGATAAACAACGGCGCGGACAAGCACAGCAACACAATCATAGCGTCCGCCATCGAACTGTTTCTGAACTATTGTAACCGTTTCTACGACCGCCAGTTCATTACCCGCAAGAAAGCCAACAAAGACATATTGGCCCGTTTCGAGGAGTTGCTCGACGGGTATTTCGCATCCGAAAAGCCGCAATCGTACGGAACGCCGTCCGTGGCATATTTTGCCGAGCAGTTGCACCTGTCGGCCAACTATTTCGGCGACCTGATAAAAAAGGAGACGGGCAAGTCGGCTCAGGAATACGTGCAGCAGAAAATCATGGATACGGCGAAAGACATGCTGGCTGACCCGAAAAAGAGCGTCAGCGAAATCGCATACGCTTTGGGGTATCAATACCCGCAGTATTTCAGTCGGGCCTTCAAGAAAGTAACGGGTTGTACGCCGAATGAATACAGGTCATTGAGTTGACAGACAACAGCCAAACCAACGGATTCTCAATATCTCAAGACCGGCTTAGCCGACGTATGAATACACACTTACTGTGGTAAGGAATAACAATACATCCAACAGACAACAAGTGCCGATTGAACCGTATATTCAATCGGCACTTGTAATATGTAATATAACTCTTTCTTCAAGAAACCGTCATCCTGTTCCTGAACTCCTTCGGCGTACAACCTTCCTGCCGTTTGAAAAAACGGACGAAATGCTGTGGATGCTGGAACCCCAGCGATTCTGCAATCTGCTTGATTGTACCTGCCGGATCAAGCATCCGTTCCTTGGCTACGGCAATCATCTTTAACTGTATGTACTCCTGCGCCGTCTTTCCCGTTTCCTGCTTCACCAAATCCCCGAAATAATTGGGCGAAAGACAAATCTTGTCGGCGAAATACTTCACGGTCGGGATTCCTTCCTTTGCCGCCGTATCCGAATAGAGATAATCGTCCAACAGCCGCTCGAAACGTGCCAACGCATCGTGATTCATATCCTCACGCGTGATGAACTGCCTCTCGTAGAAACGCATGCAATAGTTGAGCAGAACCTCGATGTTGGAAACAATCAGCGACTTGGAGAACTTGTCGATAGGATGCTGCAATTCACGGACAATCTTCTCCATGTAATCTTGCAGGATGATGCGCTCCTCCGTCGAAAGATGCAACGCCTCGTTGGATGCGTAGGAGAAAAACGAATACTGCTTCATCTTCTGCCCTAACGAAGTACGGTGCAGGAAATCGGGATGGAACAACAAACCGATGGCTTCCGGTGCGGGACCGTCCTCCAACCGGTGAATGCCGACTGTCTGCCCCGGGGCGAAACTCACGACCGTTTCATCATCGAAATCATAGACCGTCTTTCCGTAGTTGATGATGCACCCGGTCGTCTTTTTGAGAAACAGCGCATAAAATCCCAGCGTCATACGGTGTGTCGGTTGCGGCACGGAGCCGTCGAAATGCACGATGCCGACCAACGGATGGCGTGTCTCGAACCCGAAAAACCGATTGTATTGCTCAATGATATCAGCTTTTACTATATCCGCAGTGTGATCCATATTCTATAAATGCTTTTCTTTCAATAATGTAGATTTCTTATTCGCAATACAAAGGAAATACATTTTCTCCGATTATAAAAGCATCATAGGGCAAAACACGTAATTCGGGTACTTTTATCCGTAAGCCGGGTACTTTGCTGAATATCATACTGAAACGCTTGCAATAGAATCTGTAATCGGGGTACTTCTGTCCGTAAGACAGGTACCGTGTCACATCATGGAACTCCCTAATTTTGCATCGTACAAAAAACAATAATTCAAAATCAAGCAAATATGAAACGTATAGTAATTACAACCATGACGGCGTTGGCTTTCTTCGCTTCTGCCGTTGCACAAAACCAAAACGAGCGTGTTCCCGCGAAAGGATTCGCCATGTTCTCCGCCGAAGACACCTTCCATCCTTACGAGTTTACCCGTCATGCCATCGGCGACAACGACATCCAGATTGAAATCCTGTATGCCGGCATCTGCCACAGCGACCTGCATGCCGCTTGGGACGAACAGCAGGAACAGGGATTGCGCGCCGCTTACCCCATGATTCCGGGACACGAAATCGCCGGACGTGTGGCGAAAGTCGGCAAGAACGTCACGAAATTCAAGGTCGGCGATCTGGCAGGCGTCGGCTGCATGGTCAATGCCTGCGGACATTGCTCCTCCTGCGCGATGCACAAGGAGCAGTTCTGCGAAAAGGGCACGACCTTTACCTACAATTCCAAAGACATCTACCACAACGGCGAGATAGCGATGGGCGGCTACTCGGACAATATTGTGGTAAGCGAGAACTTCGCCATCAAGATACCGGCAAACGCCGACTTGAAACGGGTCGCCCCACTTCTGTGTGCGGGTGTGACGACTTGGTCGCCCATTCATTTCAGCAACGTCAAGAAAGGCGACAAGGTGGCGGTTGCCGGTTACGGCGGACTGGGACACATGGCGGTGCAATATCTGGTGGACTTGGGAGCCGATGTGACCGTGTTCGACCGCACCGAGGAGAAGCGTGCCGACGCCGCCCGTATGGGTGCTACCCGTTACGTGAATGTAAACAATCCCGAAGAGATGAAGGGACTACGCAACACGTTCGATTTTATCATCAGCACTATCCCCGCCAACTACGAGCCGATACAATATGTCGCCATGCTGAAAATGGGCGGTGAAATGGCTATCGTGGGACTTCCCGACAAATCGACGCTCAACATAGCCAACATGGCTTTCCTCTCCCAGCGCAAGGTGTACGGCTCGCTTATCGGCGGTATTAAAGAAACGCAGGAGATGCTCGACTATTCGGTAGCGCACGACATCTATCCCGAAGTGGAAATCATCAAGGCGGATGCTTCCGAAATAGACAAGGCTTGGCGCAACGTAGCCGACGGAAAAGTGAAGTTCCGCTATGTAATCGACATGAGTACGATAAATAAGGGGACGGAACGATGAACGATATTATAGAAAGAATGCGGAGCGGAAAGCGGATTTCGGAAACGGATTCCGACTTTCCCCGTTTGTGCGAGGAGATCGAAAACACGCGGCGGAGCGTCGGAGAACTGAACACAGGTTATCATACGCCCGATGAAGTGCGTGCGCTGCTCGAACGCATCTGGGGACAGCCGCTGGATGCCTCCGTGCGTATGTTCCCGCCGTTCTATACGGCTTTCGGGAAAACGACCTGTGTGGGCAAAGAGGTGTTCATCAACTTCGGCTGCACGTTCCTTGACCAAGGCGGCATCACACTCGAAGACGGTGTATTCATCGGACCGGGAGCGAAAATTCTGACGGAACACCATCCCGAAGAACCGGCTTTGCGGCATCGGCTGCTGGTCAAGCCCGTAATCGTCCGCCGCAACGCGTGGATTGGTGCGGGTGCGATGATAATGCCGGGCGTTACCGTCGGTGAAAACGCCATCGTTGCCGCCGGAGCTGTTGTGACGAAAGATGTACCCGACAATACTGTTGTCGCGGGTGTACCTGCAAAAATATTACGTAAAATCAAAGAATAAACCGATATGAAAATGCTTATATCATCCCTTCTCCTTATGTCGGGGCTGGCTCTTTCCACAGGAGCTTGCAGCCCGACCGACGAGCCGGTAAAAACCGAAGAACCGTCCCCCGTTCCCGACCCAGACCCGGAACCGAATCCCGATCCTACACCTGACCCACAGCCTACGGGTGACCGTGTCTTGGTGGTCTATTTCTCCTGCACAAACACGACCAAAGGCGTTGCCGACCGGATTGTCGAGGCGAGCGATGCGGCAACTTAGCGCATCGAGCCCGAAGTGGCTTACACGTCCGAAGATTTGAACTACAACAATTCGTCCTCCCGTGCCAACCGTGAGCAGAACGACCCGTCGGCACGCCCTGCCATCAAGGGCAAATGCGAGAACCTCGCTGACTACGATGTGGTTTTCCTCGGTTATCCCATCTGGTGGGGCAAAGCTCCGAAAGTCATTTTCACCTTCCTCGAAAGCCACGACTTCACGGGCAAGACCATTGTTCCGTTCTGCACCTCCCACTCCAGCGGCATCGGTTCGAGCGATACCGACCTGCATCGTCTGGCGACCGGAGCCGAATGGAAGCAGGGACGACGGTTCGGTGGTAACGAATCGAAAGAAACAATTAAAAACTGGATTGAAAGTATGAACTTGAATTTTAATAATAATACGAATGCAGGGGTATTCGACCTCTCGAAAGGGACGAACGGAAACGCCCCGACAGTGAAATTAAGCAGCGGCTACGATATGCCGATTCTCGGGTTAGGAACTTACAGCCTGCATGGAGCCACTTGCGTCAATTCTGTAAAGGCTGCGCTTGCCGCCGGTTTCCGTAAATTCGACACGGCTTCCATTTATGGCAACGAGGAGGAAGTGGGACAAGGTGTCCGCGAATCGGGTGTGCCGCGTGAGGAAATCTTCGTGGCAACCAAACTCTATCCCAACCAGTATTCCAATCCCGAAGCTGCCATTGAGGAGTGTCTGCGCAAACTCGATATCGGGTATGTCGACTTGATGTTGCTGCATCATCCCGGCACGAACGATGTGAAGGCATACAAGGCGATGGAGAAATATGTGGCAGCGGGCAAAATCCGTTCAATAGGTGTATCGTGCTACTATGTTAAAGAGATTGACGAGTTCCTGCCGAAGGTGAACATCAAACCTGTGTTGGTTCAAAACGAGGTTCATCCATATTATCAGGACACGGAAGTAGTGAGACATCTTCATGACCTCGGCATCGTTGTCGAGGCATGGTATCCACTTGGTGGACGAGGACACCAAAAGGAGCTTTTGAGCGACCCTGTATTGTCCGAAATTGCAGCCAGACACAACAAATCGGTAGTACAGGTTATCCTCCGCTGGGATTTGCAACGTGGCGTGGTTGCCATTCCCGGTTCAATCAATCCCGACCATATCAAAGAGAACATCTCAGTTTTCGACTTTTCGCTGACCAATGACGAAATGGCTCGAATCGCCGCACTCAACCGAAACGAAAAGCACGATTGGTATTAAATCAATTATAGCAGAATACAGCAATGATAAAAATAGCACACATAACGGTCGAACCGTCCAAACTTGAAGAATACAAGCAAATATTAAAAGAGGAAATAGAAGCATCGCTACGCTTGGAAGAAGGTGTCGAGGTTCTTTATGCCGTATGGGATAAAGAACATACAAACCGGTTTACGATTCTTGAAAAATACAAGAGCCAGGAAGCCTACGACAGCCATTTCGTCTCACCCCAACTACAAAAATATTTTGCCGAGACCAAAGATATGGTACTTCATCTTGAAGTCGTGGACGCAGTACCTCTTATTGATGAATTGCGGATGAAATGACATGAGGAATACCGCTTTCGATAAAGATTACGGCACATTTGTAAAACGAAATAAAAGCATATAAAAATGAAAACAAATATGAATTACGACCAGTACATTCCTACCCGTATTCTTTTCGGGGTAGGACAGTTGAACAATCTTCATGCGCAACCCATGCCGGGCAAACGGGCATTGATCGTCATTTCCAACGGTAAATCCACACGCTCTAACGGCTACCTTGCCCGTACCGAGGAACAACTGCACCGCGCAGGCGTGGAAACTGAAGTATTCGATGGTATCATGCCGAATCCGACGGTCGCCAACTCCACGGCCGGAGCGAATGCCGCACGTGCGTATAATGCCGATTTTCTCGTGGCACTGGGTGGCGGCAGCGTCATGGACTGCTCGAAAGCCATCGCACTGCTGACTACCAATGAGGGCGATTTATGGGACTATGTGCCCATCGGCTCCGGCAAAGGACAGCCGATAAAGAACCGTCCGCTACCTATCATTGCCATCACGACCACTGCCGGGACAGGCTCGGAAACGGACGGCTGCGGTGTCATTACCAAAGAGGATACGAACGAAAAGGCGTTCATCATGCACCCGTCGCTCTTTCCCGTCCTCGCCATCGTCGATCCGGAGCTGATGCTTTCCGTGCCTCCGCAGTTTACCGCCTTTCAGGGTTTCGACGCACTGTTCCACAGCGTGGAGGGATTCATAGCCGCCAGTGCCAACCTTGCCAGCGATATGAATGCACGCGAAGCTATCCGCAACATCGCCGAATATCTGCCGCGTGCCGTGAAAGACGGTTCCGATCTGGAAGCCCGCACCCGTGTGGCATTCGCCAACACCCTGTCGGGAGCCGTGATGACGCTTACGCTGCTGACCAGCGAACACGGACTGGAACACGCGCTTTCCGCCTATCATCCCAACCTGCCGCACGGAGCCGGATTGATTATGATTAGCAAGGCTTATTTCAGCTATTTCGTCCGCAATCACGGGTGCGACGACCGTTTCGTAGAATTGGCTCGACTGCTGGGTATGCCCGACGCCTCACAACCGGAAGATTTCATCACGGCACTCGTCCGCTTGCAGGAAGCCTGTGGCGTGGCAGACTTAAAGATGTCCGACTACGGCATCACGCCTGACGAATTCGAGACCTTCATGCGCAACACGCGCGACGTAATGGGCATCATGTTCACGGGTGACCGGGTACAAATGTCGGATGAAGACATCGTACAGATATTTGCGGAATCATACAGGTAATGAATATGAGAATAACACTTATCTCTTTCTTGCTGTGTACCGTAGCATTCGGGCTGCGGGCACAGCAAGTCGATACGATTACAATACATAGTAATGCGATGGATAATGACGTGAAAAACATCATCATTTTGCCTTCCGACTACTATGAAAACCAGAAGAAGTCATATCCTGTATTATATTTATTGCACGGATATAATAATGATTATCGCTCGTGGTTGAGAATAAAGCCTGAGCTTCCTGAACTCGCCTCACAATACGGAATAATTATCGTCTGTCCGGATGGTAAAAGTTCATGGTATTGGGATAGTCCGATAAAACCCAAACAGAAATACGAAACGTATGTGGTGGAGGAACTTATACACCATGTGGACGAACATTATAAAACGATAGAAGACAAGAACGGACGGGCAATCACAGGATTCAGTATGGGAGGGCATGGCGGAATGTGGCTTGCCATTAGGCATCAGGATTTGTTTGGGGCATGTGGGGCTACAAGCGGCGGTGTGGATATACGTCCTTTCCCCGATAATTGGGAAATAAAAAACGCTCTTGGCGCTTATCAGGAGAATGTTTCATGCTGGGATGAACATACGGTCATGAATCTGCTGCCGCTGATAAAACCCGAACTTGCCATTATTTTCGACTGTGGTACGGCTGATTTCTTTTATGATGTAAACGAAAAATTGCATAGTGAAATGTTGTACCGTAATATTCAACACGACTATACATCCCGTCCGGGTGGTCATGAAGATGCTTATTGGAACAATTCGATAGAATATCACCTCCTTTTTTTCTCTAACTATTTTCAAAAGAACGTTCAAAACAATAAAACGGATTAAAATGGATAATAATAAAGGCATAAACCGAAGAGAAGCACTCAAACGAATGGGAACAGTTGCCGTGAGTGCAGCATTGGCAACAAGTGGTTTTGCAGCGGTAGATAACTTAACTCTTGACAACAAAAGGATGAAAATATTGGCAATCAACGGCAGTTCACGCAAGGACGGCAATACGGCGGATATGCTGAATCTTGTATTGGGCGAACTGGAAAAGGAAGGTTACGAGACGGAACACATACAGTTGGCAGGACATACGATAAATCCCTGCAAAGCCTGTTTCGCCTGTGCCGGAAAGAAAAACTGCGTGTTCGGCGATGATATTTTTCAGGAACTTTACAGAAAGATGACCGAAGCCGATGCCATCATACTCGGCTCTTCGACCTATTCCGCAGATGTTTCGTCCACGCTCAAAGCGGTCATTGAGCGTGCCAGCGTGGTAAGCGATACCAATCCTGGAATGTTCCGCCACAAAGTAGGAGGAGCCGTCGCCGTTTCCAGACGTGCCGGAGCCATGAATACAATCGACACTATCAACCATTTCTTTCTCAACAAAGAAATGTACGTCGCAGGTTCCACTTACTGGAACATAGCTTACGGACGTCTGCCCGGTGAAGCCATGAAAGATGAGGAAGGCGTCGCCAATATGAAGAACCTCGGACAGAATATCGCGTGGCTGCTTAGACGGATTTGAAAAACAAATAAACAGAGAATTAGATTACCTGAGAAGTTTACAGCTAATGAAGTTATTATTGCAGCATAAGATAGTTGCCGGATATTTATTATTGATGGCGGTCATCGGTTGTATGGTCGCCATTATTTTACACGAACGCAAGCGTGTAGCGGAGATAGAGCAAGAGTCGATAACTATATTCCAGACACAAAACAATATCAGTGCTACCCATCGCTATATCACCGTGCTTGCGACTTTCGGAGAATCCGTCATGACATGGACCGGGAAAGATTGTGAGTTATATTGTACACGTCGTCTGAAAGCGGATTCCCTGCTGCAAATTTTACGTGAGCAATGCAAGGAATTTATACGTCCGGAACAGGTGGATTCCCTCCGTTCCCTGCTGCTCAACAAAGAGGAACATCTGTTGCGGATGAAAGAAATTTTCCGGCAACAAAAACATATCGACAGCCTGCTGGCCGGTCAATATTCACTTGTCACATCACAAGCAAATACTTCCCGTACTGTCATCCGCAAGAAAAAAGGGATAGCCGGATTCTTTGGAGGCAAGGAAACCGTACAGCTGCCATCCACTAATACAAAAGCGAGAGCACGGGGCAACGAGCTTATTTCCTTGCAGGAAGAACGCAGAAGAAACATTGAGACCTATACGGACAGCCTGCGGTTACACAATAAGGAACTCAACCGGAAACTACGCACATTGATTACGAGCCTGGATGAACAGGCTTTGTCCGCTCTCCGGAACAAAGAAGTCCGTTTGAAGGATTCATACGAGCATTCCACCCTTGTAATAACCGGCCTGATAATCTTCTCCATAATCCTGTTGTTTGTCTTGTATCTTATCATACAACGGGATATCAAGATTAAGGCAAGGAACAGGAAACGCCTGGAAGAAACAATAGAACAGAACAATGCGTTGCTGGAAATGCGCAAGAACATAATCCTGACCATTTCCCATGACATCCGTGCCCCGCTGAACATCATCAGCGGCAGCGCCGAGCTGGCTATGGATACCCGTGAAAAGAAACGCAGGGACAATCACATGAACAACATCAGGATTGTGTGTAAACATGTGGTACACCTGCTCAACAACCTGTTGGACGTGTATCGTCTGAACGAAGCCAAAGAAACCCGCAACGATGTGCCGTTCAGCCTTAAAGACTTGTTGGAACGTACCGTTTTCAGCTTCTCCCACGTGGTCAATAACAAGGGAATCCTGTTCTGTCACGATTTTAAGGGTACCGATGTCAAACTTTACGGCGATGTGGACCGTATCGGGCAGATTATAGACAACCTGCTCAACAATGCCGTCAAGTTTACGGAAACCGGTACAATCAGTCTGAATGCGAGTTACAGCGAAGATGAGCTGTTGTTGGAGGTAAAAGATACAGGTATCGGTATGAGCGAAGACACGCTCTCCCGTATCTTCCGTCCGTTTGAACGCTTGAGTTCAGTGGCTAACGCCCAGGGATTCGGACTGGGTCTGCCAATCACGAAAGGACTTGTCAAACTGCTTGGCGGAACCATCAGTGTGACAAGCTGTATAGATCAAGGCAGCACCTTCCACGTGACACTTCCCATGAAGATGACGGATGAACCGATAGAGGGCGAGAACCGGATAATCCCGCATCCGGTACACCTGCCCCAAAATGTACTTGTCATTGATGATGACACCATGTTGCTGGATGTGATAAAGGAGATGCTGGAGCGCAACGGAATGAACTGTACAACCTGTGTCACCTCCAAAGAGGTCGTAAAGGCAATGCGGGGCAAGGATTATGACTTGCTGCTGTCCGACATTCAAATGCCGGGAACTAACGGCTTCGATCTGCTGACTCTGTTGCGGAACTCAAATATCGGGAACTCCCGTACCATACCCGTTGTGGCCATGACGGCACGTGGTGACAGGGACAAGGAGGCATTTCTCCATGCCGGATTTACAGACTATATCTACAAGCCTTTTTCCTCCTCCGAGTTGCTCAGCCTGCTTTCAACGATAAGAAGAAACCGGCAGGAAGATAGCCATAGCGTCGATTTCAGTCTGATACTCTCTGAAGTCAGAGACAAGTCGAAAACGCTTCTTTCCTTTATATCCCAGTCGGAAAAAGACCGGGAGGAACTCGGTGCGGCAATAGAACACGGTGACAGGCAGAAATTGCGTGAAATTACCCACCGGATGCAACCGATGTGGGAGTTGCTGCAAATGGCAGAAATCTTATCGGCTTATCGTGCTCTGCTGAAAAATGATACCATAAACGATAATATATTGAATGAACATACCCGGCAGATTATGGATTACGTCGCCATCCTTATTAAAGTGGCAGAAGCCGAGATAAAAAGACTTACGAATGAAACGGAAGATACTGATAGTTGAGGACAACGTCGGTTTGTCACAGATGCAGAAAGACTGGCTCTCACAGGCCGGTTATGATGCCGTGACGGCCATGAACGAGACGATAGCGCGCTCGTTGATACGCAGAACGCAGTTCGACCTGATATTGTCGGATGTGCGGTTACCTGAAGGGGACGGCATTTCCCTTTTGGAATGGTTGCGCAAGGAAAAGAAGGACATCCCGTTCATCCTGACCACGGAATATGTTTCCGTTTCGGATGTGGTGCGTACCATCAAGCTCGGAGCCAGGGATTACCTGCCCAAACCGGTACACCGGGAGCATCTGCTGGAATTGGCGGAAGATGTGTTCCGCCCGGTGGCCACGGTGCGCAAGAAAGAGAAAGTGCTGTTTCACCGTACAAGCCCCAAGATTCTGCAAGTGGAAAAGTTTGCCAGGTTGGTCGCTCCGTCCGATATGTCGGTAATGATTCTCGGTGCCAACGGAACCGGTAAAGAGTCGATAGCACAAACCATCCATAACAACAGCGAACGCTGGAATATGCCGTTCGTCGCGGTAAACTGCGGGGCGTTACCGCGTGAATTAGCCGCCTCGCTCTTCTTCGGGCACGAGAAAGGGTCGTTTACCGGTGCCGACAGCGCCAAAATCGGATATTTCGACATGGCGAAAGGCGGCACGCTGTTTCTGGACGAAATAGGGACGATGTCCTACGAGATACAGTCCTTGCTCCTGCGGGTATTGCAGGAGAATACCTATGCTCCGGTAGGCAGCAGGGAGCGGATAGCCGATGTGCGGATAATTGCCGCCACGAACGAGGATATGCAACTGGCCATCCGGGAGGGACGTTTCAGGGAAGACCTCTACCACCGACTGAACGAGTTCGAGATTCGGCAGCCGTCGTTGGCAGAGTGTCCGGAAGACATCCTGCCGCTGGCCGAATTTTTCCGTGAACGTCATTCCAAAGAACTGAAACGGGAAACGCAAGGCTTTACGGACGATGCCAGGCGCAGGATGCTTGCCTATCACTGGTCGGGCAACGTGCGGGAGTTGCAGAACCGGATCAAACGTGCCGTGCTGGTTACGGAAACGCCTTTGTTGGAACTTCCGGACCTAAATACCGGCGGTCAAACGGAGCGTGTGAATAAGGAGATTGCCCCTGTCATATTACCATTGAAAGACGAGAATACAGAGAAGGAATCCATCATCAAAGCCCTGCAAATATGCAACGGGCACCGTGAACAGGCGGCACGGTTGCTGAAAATAAATCCCGCGACACTGTATCGGAAAATGAAGAAATACGGGTTGCGGTAGATTGGAAACACGAATAAAGCTCGTTTCCTTTTTCAATAGCGGCCATTTCTTGAGAGCCGATCTGTATATTACGGCGGTCATTTTTCCAGTTTTTGTTCCTGTTTTTCCGCTTTCAGGCGCAACGACTTCGGAGTGGAGCCCGTCCCGAGCCTTCAAGCGAGCGGCAAGTTGTTTTGGGGCGCCCGAAATAATTTCGGGCGCCCCAAAACACAACTTGCTATGTTCGCTTGAACATGAATTTTTCATCCGAAAAATTGTAATATAGCAGACTATTCTCTTCTATACGAGAAAATTCTTTCTCCGTCATCTTTATAACTCCTTGAATACCCAAAACCGGCACCATCGGGACACCGGAACGGTGTAACAGAATGACACATGGTGTCACAGGCCGTCATCAGGCTGCCATGAGAGTGCCAATCCGGAAATTTTATCGTTATTTTGGCGCATGTCCGAATGCGTTCGTTCACACAAACACCCATGTGTGCGTCAGGTGCGGGGTGCATGGTTACATCATACCTTTCGGTAACGGATGAATGTGAACATACAAGAACATAATAATGTAACCGTCCGCCCATGTGTGAATGCGTGACCGGTCTGATGTCAGACGGAACATGTGTGGGATTGGGCACATGACCGACTTGCCGGGCGGATGCACATACCCGTCAGATGATGCAAACATATAATAACGGTCGTATTCTCGCATTCACGACGTGACGAGAACGCCAGTCAACCGGAAACGAATTGTTCAACTATCTAAAATATGGAATTATGGTAAAGAGAAAAGAGGTTAAAATCAACGAGGAGCAGATACGCAACATAATGACGGGGGATATTCCTGCCGCCGTCATGGACAGTCTATATGGGGATAACACTCCCGGCTCCGAAAAAGAAAAAGACAGCGGCTCAGAAACAGAGACCGTACCCGACAAGGTGGAGACTCCCGGTCCCGGTGCGCCCGACAGTGAGGAAGAAACGCCGTCTCCGGTCATCCGGGAGAAAATCCGCCGGAAAAGGAACGGCCTTCAGGAATACCCCGGACATCTGTTTGACAACAACGTTGTGCGGGAACGTCGCCAGACCTATGTCAGCAGCGACAACTACGAACGGGTGCGTACCCTGCTTTCCGTGATCGCGCCGACAGTCAGCATCTCGTGTTATGTCGACAATATACTCACGGCCCATCTGGAGCAATACCGTGACGAGCTGAACGCCATCTACAGCAGCCGCATCAACCTGAAACCGTTATGATACATCCCGCCGCATGAAAAAAAAGGACACCCGGCGGTCGGAATCTATTCTTTCCGCCGGACATCCCTCTGTTTCCCTTACAGGTATGCGCCTATCCCGCATTTATGGCCCTCAGCCCTTTCGGTATCGGGTTGTCAAGGATTATCCTGTAGCAAAGTTTGCCGTCCACATTCACAGGCTCTTTCGCTACCATGAAACCCGCACACCTCTCCACCTTCGCGGCATCGAGTATCATGCCGGCTATGAAGCTGTTCGAGAAGCGGGCGCAACGTGGGTCGTTCCATATCGTGAATCCGTTCTTGTCGTCGGAAACGAACATGTACCAGTCTTTCGGCCTGTCGTCGTCCCTGGCGATGCACAGCCTGTTGCCGGCGTGCAGGCCCAGCTCCCTGCTCAATATCTTGCTCAGGTACATGCTGCCGTCACGGCATACCGTGATGATCCGTTTCCCCTTGTAGGTCAGTGCCGGATGGGAATTGCTCTTGTCATAAACTGTCAGTTTCATAATCATTCGTATTTTATAGTTGTTATATTATATGTCATCATAGTTGTCATGCCGCCTCTTCGGCCATAATCAGCCTTCTTCTGGCGATGAACTTCCGGTTTGCCCGAAGGGATTCCATCATCGCCTGTGCCCGACGTGTCACCGCCGATGTTTTCTCTCCCATGTGTTTGGCAATGGTGCGGAACGAGCTGCCGGTCTCGTAGAACCGTAGCATGAATATCCTGTAATCCTCGTAGGAGAAATGACGCCTGAGGAAATTCTGTATGTCCCTCACCAGCCTGTCGCATCCGGTAAGCATCTCTTCCCGCTCCTCAGTCTCTTCCGTGCAGTCCGTTTCACCCAGTCTCACGAAATACTCGTCCCTGGGACAGGAGTAACGGTTGCCGTCCCTCGCCCCGGATTGGAGTATTCTCCGGTAGCACCCGAAGAAGTAGGATTCCCAATCTTCGATTCCACCTGAGAACATTACCTGCTTCCTGACTGCCAGATAAGCGTCATGGAACGCATCCTCGTCAATTTTTCCATAGATGGAGAGTTTTTCCTTCAGCCTTGCGTATGAACGGTTGAACCATCCGTTGAAGTCTTTCACGTCTTTTGTTGCCATATCCTTTTGTTTTTATCTGTTAGACATCCGGCCTGCGGTGCAGGCACTCTTGTTTCTTTGTATGCCTTACAGCCGTTCTCCCGCCGGAAAAGCGTCAAGACCCGGCAGGAAAAAATACCGGAGCGCAGCGAAGATGATTTTTTCCTGACCGACCCGCAGGGCTCCGGCCTTGCGCCCCGGAGGGGAACGGCTACCTTTGCTTCAAAGAAATAAGGGTGTCCTTTTCTGTTTTCACCTTCGGAATTACAGACGGCCGGTGAAAAGGGATGTCTGCCGGTGACATGTGCCGTCCGTTTTGCGGTCTGTTCCTGTTTTTTTGCTTTCTTCGCTTCCGAAACGGTTTGGCGGGCTCATGCGTCCCTTTTCAGATACCATTTGTCCGCCGTTCCGTTTTACAGCAGAATCAATGTCAAAATTAAAATTGCAGGAATTATGGAAGTAGTGGTCATAGACAAGGCGACTTTCGAGAGGATGCTCTCGGGGTTCGAGGATTTAGCTAAAAAGGTGGAACGGCTCTGCCGGGAACATGAGGATTTGGGAGAGAGGGAATGGCTTGACAGCGACGACGTGTGCAAGTTGCTCGGCATCAGCCCGAGAACCCTGCAAACGATGCGGGAAAACGGCACGTTGGCTTACAGCAAGATAAGCCACAAGGTGTATTACAGACCGGAGGATGTGAAGGCCGTCTTTCCCGTGGTGGGAATGAAACGGCGTATGACCGCCGGTAAGGGAAGAGAATGTAATGTAATCAACCAATAAATATCGTGCTTATGACTGACAATGGAAATATCCGGCTGCTGACACCGGAAAACGACATGCGCGTGAGATCTTTTTTCTCGTCGCTGGAAGATCTTTCGTAAGCATTCGGTAAACCACGTATTTTTTCCTCAAACTTCCGTCATTAACTTTACGTCCAAAAAGCAAAGTTATGATGACACGAGAAGAAGTAGTAGAGATAATGAACTACTGCAAAGAGCA
>Ga0129316_1000157_pt1 | contig 48652 bp, 43 predicted proteins | sample Cm1ome_2_FD_94429 | JGI IMG/M metagenome (GOLD analysis project Ga0129316, IMG submission 94429) | Eastern black-and-white colobus group fecal microbial communities from Wisconsin, USA - Cm1022B metagenome | ecosystem: Host-associated > Mammals > Digestive system > Large intestine > Fecal...
AAAAGGAAACCGGATGCAGCGCGAAGCCGTCCGGATATTCGACCGACAGATTTTGAACCTCAAGCACCGGCTGCATCGGATTCCTCCCTTCTCCAAATTGTTTCAAGTTCGCGGGAAAAGAGCCGCAGGCAAAGCACCGTCAGCACCAGCGCAAAGACCGGCGGCAGGAGCCACCACTTCCAATAGGGGGTAAAGTAGATGCCGGGAAAGGAGACGCATTTCTGGATCAAAAGCCCCCAGGATCGGGAAAGCGGGTCCGAAAGCCCCAGATAGGCCAGCGAGGCTTCCTGCACAATCGCCTTGCCCACCACCGAAAGGGCGCTGACCGATAAAAGCGGCAGCAGCTCCCCGAGCATATGGGCCGAAACAAGGTATCCCGCCCGGCCCCCGTAGCTTTTGGCCAGCCGCAGATAGGGGCGTCCCCGGATCTGCCTCACCCGGGCCCGCAGAACTTTGGCGATCGGCGCCCAGGAAAAGAGCGAGACGATCAGGATGATGTTCCATGCGCTCTGCCCGAAAAACGCGCCGATCACCACCATCACCGGAAGCTGCGGCAGCGACAGGAAAAGCTGAATCAGAAAGGAGAGAAACGCATCCGCGATGCCGCTGCTCAGGCCCGCCAGCACCCCCGCCAGACCGCCGAGCAGAAAGGCAAAGGCCGCCGCCGCAAGCCCCACCGCCATGCTCGAAAAGAAGCCCGCCGAAAGCTGGGCATAGAGATCCACGCCGAGGTCATCGGTGCCGAGCCAGTGCGCAGAGGACGGCTCTTCGAGCGAACCACCCGAAGGAAGATCGGCCGAATGGGGATAGAAAAGTCCGCCGTACACGAAGAAAAGCGCAAGCAGCAAAAAGGCGAACAGAAGCGTTTTGGCCTGCGGAGAAAAGCTCTTCATCCTCCCGCACCTCCCGCCGAATCCCCGTTGATCCGGTCCGCCAGAAAGAGACAGAGGAGCACCAGCAGCGACGAAATCAGGAAAACGCCCTGAATCATCGGAAAATCCCGGTATGCGACCGCTTCCCGCAGCACCCGCCCGACGCCGGGATAGGCAAAGACGTTCTCGACCAGCAGCGTCGCCCCCACCGCAGTCGAAACACTGAGGAAAAGCCGCGCCACCAGCGCCGCCGCGCTGTTCTTCAGCAGATAGTGAAAACGGATTCTCCCCTCCCGCAATCCCTTTGCCCGGGCAGCGAGAAGGTAGGGCTTTTCCAGCTCGGCGAGGAAGCAGGCCCGCGCGGTAAAGAAAAACTGGGGAAGCTGCGCCAGCACCATCGCGCAAAGCGGCATCAGCGCGTGAATCAGAAGATCGGAAAACTGCTCCCCAAAGTCTGTGTAGCGTGCGAAGGGCGTCACGCCCCCCGAAAGGGGAATCCACTTCACCCGCGCCGCGACGAGAAAGAGCAGCAGCACCCCCAACAGAAACGCGGGGACCTCGGCGAGCACCGAACAGACAGGATAGAGCACACGATCGGCATTCCGGCGCCTTGCCGCCCAAAGGGCAAAAAGGGTTCCGGCCGTCAGGGAGACGGCGAGCGATGCCGCCATCAGGCCGAGACTCCAGGGCAGGCGTTCGGCAAGCACCTCCGCCACCGGCTTTTTGTAATAAATGCTGTCCCCTAGGTCTCCGCGCAGCGCCCGGGCCGTCGAGTCGAGAAGCTGACCGGCCAGCGGCTCGTCGAGCCGGTAATAGGCGCGGAGCTGCTCAACCTGTTCGGCGGAGTAGCCCGCGTCAAGGTCGTCGCCCGAGACCGACGAGGTGTAGCGAAACGGATCGCCCGGCATCAGGCGGGGGATCAGAAAGTTGACCAGATAGATAGCCAGAAAGGAGCAAATCAGCCAAAGCCACCTTTTCCGCATAGTCCGATTTCCTCCTTTCACAAAGAACTGACAGCCCGCCTCAGCCTCGATTCAGGTACGAGAGGCGGTTCTGCCCGGCCTGCTGGTAATCGCAGGTTTTCATCCGGCCGTGGCAAAATCCCGCGGCGAAAAGCGGCAGCCCGCCTCAGCCCCGCTTCAGGTACGAGAGGCGGTTCTGCCCGGCCTGCTGGTAATCGCAGGTTTTCATCCGGTCGCGGTAAAATCCCCGCGGCGAAAAGCGGCTGACCGCCTCAGCCCCGCTTCAGGTACGAGAGGCGGTTCTGCTCGGCCTGCTGGTAATCGTAGGTTTTCATCCAGCCGTCGTAATAATCCTTGCGGTAAATCGAATAGCTCGACTGGGTGGCGATCACCACCAGCGGGATTTCGCGGCTGATTTCGAGCTGAAGCTCCTGAAAAATCTCCACCCGCCGGTCAAAATCGGTCTCGAGCTGCTGGGCCTCGGCCAGCTCGGTGATCCGCTCGCTGCTGTAGCCGATAGGCCCCATCGAGTGAGGATTCCCTCCCCGATTCTTCGAAAGATCCGAGAAGATGGTGCGCAGGTAGGCGGGGGCTTTGCCGCCCCATCCTCCGTTGCCGACCAGCGCAAACTCATAATCCCCGGCGTTGACCATCTCATCACGCACTGCCGAATCATAGGCGACAACTTCAACTTCTATTCCGGCGGCGGTCAGGTCGTTTTTCACAAGCTCGGCAATCTTGACGTCATTGCCCGAATTGGCGGCGATCATGGCAACGCTGATCCCCTTCCCCGCAAAGAGGGCGGCGGCCTTTTCCGGCTCGTAGGGGTACTGGACACAGTTTTCATTGTAGTAGATGCTTCCGGGAGGGGCATACCCGGCGCTGCCGGCGGCGCCCATCCCACGGAACACCTTATCCACCACCGCCTGACGGTCGAGCGCCTGATAAAGCCCTTCGCGCATTGCCAGCTCGAGAAATTCGGGATGCTTTTCAAAGTTGATCAACAGCTTATAGCCCATGTCGTTCGCCTTTTCGATCATTCCAATCGACGGATCGGAGGCGTAACGTTCAAAAAGATCGGCAGGCAGCCCGGCGATATCGATTTCCCCATTTTCAAAGGCCAGCAGCTCATCGCTCACCGGCACAAACTGAATCCGGTCGGCGGCGGGTTCACCGGCACAGAAGCCGTCAAAGGCGGTGAACTCATAGCTCCCGGCCGCTCCATCGTAGGAGGAAAAGCAGTACGCGCCGCTGCCGATGAAGGCGTCCGGTTCGCTGTAGGTCATCGGGTCCTCCACCCGCTCCCAGATGTGCTTAGGCAGGATTTCGAAACCGCCCAGCGCGGTCAGGGTGACGGCGTCGGAGCGGTTGACGCTGATTTTAATCCGCTGCGGGTCGAGCACCTCATATCCGGAGATCAAAAAGCTCTCTCCCGCACCGAGCGGATTGTTCACCGGTGGAAACTGCCGGTAATAGTCGATGGTAAAGGCGACGTCTTCGGCGGTCAGCGGCTCCCCGTCGTGGAACTTGGCGTCGGGATGCAGAGTGAAGGTATAGTCGTTTCCGTCCACTTTCCAGGATTCGGCCATCCAGCCGACAATTCCCTTCTCGTCCGCCTCCAGCAGGGAGGCGAAAATCAGGTCCTTCTTGGCGTTGCCGGGTCCGCGTGAGGCATGCAGATAAACGCCGGGCGCGCCCCAGTCGGTTCCGCCGGCCAGCCGCAGCACCGGGACGCGCCCGTTTTCCGCCTGTGTGCCGGAGGGGGAGGCTTCCGCAGCGCCGGAAGCCCCGGAGGATGCGGGCGGTGCCGCGCAGCCGGAGACAGCGATCAGGAGCGCAAGGCTCCATGCCAGATATCGTTTCATTGCAGCAGTTCTTCCTTTCTGTAAAACGCCGTTTTCAGAAGAAACGGCTGTAGAGGTGGGCGCAGGAGAGGCAGAGGCGTCTGCCCTGCTCCAGACGCAGATACGGTTCGGCGGTCATCTCTCCGCACGCTTCACAAGGGTGGGACTCGAAAAGCCTTGCAGGCTCGGGAAGCTCGAAATCGACCGGCTTCTCGTCGAAGAGGCCGGCCGGGTTCTGACTGAGCATCCAGTCACAGCGCTCCCCGCGCGGCATCTCAGGCACCGGGCGCAGCACCAGCCGGACGCTTTGCCCCGTTTTCCGGTTGAAGAAGGAAAAAGCCTGCTTGCCGCGCATCCGGAACAGCAGGTTTCCCTTGCCCGCACTGCAGCCCAGCACCGCCTGAATCGCGTCGATGCCGCAGGCGTCGTTCTCCGCGACGCAGACCACCTCCTCATCCTTTGAAAAGGTCAGTCCGAGCAGCGCGGCAGCGCGGCGTGCCGCCTGAAAACCGATTGCCAGACCGCCGCAGGTATGGCCGTGAAAATCGGCGCAGCGTTCCCAGAGCTTCTGCTCTTCCAAATTCAAAATCATCGTTCATTCCTCCGTAAAAAAGCAATCCCATTGGACGGCACGGCAAAGCCGGCAGTCCTTCAGGATTGCTTTCCCAGTCATCATTTGATCAAAACAGAATTTCAGGCCCCGATTCTCCGGAGCGCATCTGCCGCTTCAGCGGCATGTTTGATTTATTTTACCGAAAATTGCCCGGGCTGTCAAGGCATTCTGCATAATGCCCCTTTTACGCTATTTGTACACGCTTAAAATCCCCGGCGGTTTTACCATTGAAAAGCATTTGCCTGCATGGTAAAATGTGCAAAAGAATAAAAGTGTGATAAACTTGAATTTGCAGAAGTGCGGATATGACAGTTAAGAAAGCGCAAAAATTGAGGAGCACTCTTTTAATGATTGGCACTGTCATTATGTTATCGAGCTGTTTTTGTGAACCTTTATTGCTCATTGAGGGATAGCGGCATTCTCTTGCCTTATTCCACATTTTCTTTTCAATAAATGTCCCCGGAAAACCGTTAGGCGCAGACGAGAGTGGGTTTTGTCAACGCTGCGGAGCGCATATCGATTGACGGCTTCAGCTTGCAGTGGCAGAGAAATGAGGCTGCCCCTTCTATTTCGGAAAAGTCTCGAAATGCACAAATGAGGTAAAAGGGAGCGCATAACCGGGCAGGAATCCGCCATACTAACAAACGGCCATCTCAAAGCGTGGGAAAGCGTTTGCCCCGGCGCTGCGGGACCGTGCCGAAGATGGGGCTGTTACGGCACGGTCGTCGACCGGACTGCGACGGCTTCATTTTTTTGCCTCCGGCTTTCCTCTTCGGTATGCCTCATCCTCACGCCGGTATTCTTCCATCCGCCGCGCGTCCTCAACATCAAGGTCGTCGGCACCCGCCATCGCCTCAATATGATGTCTGAACTCGTGGCGCAGCGTCTTGCGGAGCTCCTTCTCCATCGCGGAACGGGTAGCGTCTCCGAACACCTGCGCAAAGGAGCCGTAATAGAGCACAATACTGCTGCCGAGAAGGTCCTGAACATATTCCCCGAGCACGTAAACCTCCGAAAGCCTGGGGTCCGGGCGCTCCTCCTCCAGCAGTCTGACCCCTCCGTTGAGCCCTTCAAACAGCGGCGCAGGCAGCTCGTCGAGCAGCGCGGAAAGCATCCGCTTCATCTCTTCGATTGAAACCATCGCAAAATCCTCCCGTTCCAGGCGGGCCGCCCCTTTTGGGGCGGCCCGTCCGTTTTTAAAGATCCACCAGCGTGATCCGGTTGCCGTTTGCCTCCACCACCCGGCGGATTTCTGCAAAGGTCATCCAAACCGTCGCGGTGTTGTCGTTGGGGTGCACGCCCAGCAGCGGATATTGCTCCAGCGAACGCGCGAAAACAACTTCGACCGCCGCCCCGCGGTCGTTGAGGACACCGAGCGGGGTCACCTCCCCCTGATGCAGTCCGAGATACCGTTCGAGCCTTCCCGCCGACGCAAAGCTCAGGCGGGAACAGCCGAGCTGCTGCTGCAGGGCGGCGAGATCGGCCTGACGGCCGCCGGGAAGGGTCACCAGAAAATGACGTTTTCCCTTGGCGTCGCGCAGAAAGAGATTTTTGCAGATCTCCCCCTTTTGACCGATCCCCAGCTTTTGCATCTCCTCAATGGTGAATACTGCCGGGTGCTCGGTAAGCTCGCAGGAAATCCCCAGCTCATCGAGCCGGAAAAGCACCAGTTCCCGTTGGGTCATAGGACATGCTCCTTTCAGCCGAGTGTGGTCTGCTCCATAATATCCTCCTGCTGCGGCTGATAGCCCGCCGAAGGAATCGTGCGCGGGGTGTAGCGGTGGGGATTTTGCAGTCTGCCCTCCTGATAAGGAACCAGCGAGGCCAGCGTGTGCTTGCCCTTGACGTTCATCACCTGCACCCCGATGGTGTCGCGCACCGTTTTCGCTGAAATGCGGGCAGTGTCGAGCAGCAACATCCGGCCGTTGGAAGCAGCAAGCAGGAGAACGCCGTCCTCAGGTGCGGCCCAGATACCCACAAGCGGCGATTTGGTGCTGTAGGCCCCCGTCAGTTTTCTGCGGCGTGTCTTGGTCTGATAGGAAGCGAGGTCCACCTTTGCAACCTTGCCGTTTTCAAAGCCGAAGACAACGTATCCGCTGTAATCGGCGGTTACAGCGAGATAAACCGCGCTCTCCCCCTCGTCGAAGCCGAGCTTCGCCGGGATATAGTCGCCGAGCACGCTCGCCTTGGTATCCTCAAAATCGCTCGCCTGCGCCTTGTAGACCTGTCCCCTGTCGCTGAAGAAGAGCAGATGGGCGCGGTTGGTGGCCTCAAAGGTTTCGATCACCGCGTCTCCCTCTTTGAGCTTGTGTTCGCTGGACATCCTCCAGGACTGGGGGGTAATCTTCTTGAAGTAACCCTCGCGGGTGAAGAAAAGGTTAACCGGGTAATCGGGGGTTTCCTCCAGCGGTTCCTCCTCCTCTTCTTCGGCGGCGTAAACGATCTCGCTTCTGCGCGGCTGGCCGTACTTTTTCGCAACCGACTTCAGCTCGGCGACAATCACCCCCAGCAGCTTGCTGCGGGATTTGAGCGTCTCCTGCATCTCGGCGATGCTCTTTTCAAGGTCGGCAATCTCATCGGTGCGCTTGAGGATATACTCCCGGTTGAGCTGGCGCAGCCGGATCTCGGCGACAAACTCAGCCTGCGCCTCGTCGATGCCGAAGCCGATCATGAGGTTGGGGACGACTTCCCGTTCCTCCTCCGTCTCGCGGACGATGCGGATCGCCTGATCGATGTCAAGCAGAATCTTTTCGAGGCCCTTGAGAAGATGCAGCTTGTCCTGCTTTCGCTTGAGCTCGAAATGAATCCGCCGCCGCACGCACTCGAGCCGGAAGGCGGTCCATTCCTCAAGGATCTCCCGGATACCCATCACCTTGGGCGTCAGCCCGACCAGAACGTTGAAGTTGCAGGAGAAGCTGTCCTCCAGCGGAGTGAGCTTGAAGAGCTTCTTCATCAGCGCATCGGGATCGGTGCCGCGCTTGCAGTCGATGGTCAGCTTCAAGCCGCTCAGGTCGGTTTCGTCGCGCACGTCGGCAATCTCCCGCGCGCGTCCACCCTTGACCAGCTCGACGACCTTGTCAATGATCGCCTCGACGGTGGTGGTCGGCGGAATCTCGGTGATCTCAATGCAGTTGGCGTCCTTGTCGTAGCGGTAGCGGCTGCGCACCCGGATCGCTCCGCGCCCCGTTTCATAGACCTTGCGCAGCTCAACCGGATCATAAAGGATCTGTCCCCCGATCGGAAAATCTGGCCCCTTGAGGGTCGATTCCACCGGGTGGGCGGGGTCGCGGATCAGCGCGGCCGCCGTCTCGCAGACCTCGGCCAGATTAAACGGACAGATCGAGCTGGCCATGCCGACGGCGATGCCGACGTTCGAGTTGACGAGGATGGAAGGAAAGGAAACCGGCAGAAGGGTCGGCTCCTTCATCCGGCCGTCATAGCTGTCCACCATATCGACGGCGTCGCGGTCAAGGTCGGCGAAAAGCTCCTGGCAGATCGGGGTCAGTTTGACCTCTGTGTAACGGGGGGCGGCGAAAGCCATATCCCGGGAGTAGGCCTTGCCGAAGTTCCCCTTGGAATCGACATAGGGATGCAGCAGCGCCTCGTTGCCCTTTCCCATGCGCACCATCGTCTCATAGATCGCCTGATCGCCGTGGGGATGCAGCTTCATCACCTCTCCGACCGCGTTGGCCGACTTGACCCTTCCGCCGGTCAGCAGGCCCATCTTATACATGGTAAAGAGAATCTTGCGGTGGGAGGGCTTAAAGCCGTCGATCTCGGGAATGGCGCGGGAAACAATGACGCTCATCGCATAGGGCATGTAGTTGCTGATCAGCGTTTCGGTGATCGGCTGAGGCTGCACGACGCCCGCGTTCTCAATCGAGGCGTTCCCGATGGCGGGCCTCTTCTGCTTCTCTTCCTTTTTTTTCGCCATGAGTCAGGCCCTCCTTCCTACGCCAGGTCGAGCTCATCGAGATAGAGCCCGCCGTTTTCCGCGATATAGTCCTTGCGCCCGGCAAGGTTGTCCCCCAGCAGCAGGTCAAAAATCTGCGAGGTGGCGGACGCTTCCTCGGGGCTGATCCTGATCAGCCGCCGGGTTTCCGGATTCATGGTGGTCAGCCACATCATGTCCGGATCATTCTCGCCCAGGCCCTTTGAGCGCTGAATCTGAATCTTCTGCCCGGAAAGCTGCTCGACCACCTTGTTCTTTTCGGCGTCGGAATAGACAAACCAGGTCTTGTCCTTTGAGGTGATTTCATAAAGCGGGGATTCCGCGATATAGACATATCCCTTTTCGATGAGCTGCGGGGTCAGCCGGTAGAGCATCGTGAGGATCAGGGTGCGGATCTGAAAGCCGTCGACGTCGGCGTCGGTACAGATCACCACCTTGTTCCAGCGCAGGTTGTCCAGATCGAAGAAGGAAAGCTCCTTGTTCGCCTTGGATTTGACCTCGACGCCGCAGCCGAGCACCTTGATGACGTCGGTAATGATCTCGCTTTTGAAGATCCGGTCGTAGTCGGCCTTGAGGCAGTTGAGAATCTTGCCGCGCACCGGCATGATCGCCTGATATTCCGAATCGCGGCCCAGTTTGCAGGAACCCAGCGCCGAATCGCCCTCGACGATATAGATTTCCCGCCGGGAGACATCCTTGGTGCGGCAGTCGACAAATTTCTGCACCCGGTTGGAGAGGTCAATGGTTCCGGCCAGCTTCTTTTTAATGTTGAGCCGGGTCTTTTCCGCCGACTCGCGGCTGCGCTTGTTGATCAGCACCTGTTCGGCGATCTTCTGCGCGTCGTCGGGGTTCTCGGTAAAATAGACCTCGAGGCTGTGCCGCAGGAACTCGTTCATCGCCTCATAGATAAAGCGGTTGTTAATGGCTTTTTTGGTCTGGTTCTCATAGGAGGTCTGGGTCGAAAAGCTCGACGAGATCAGCGCAAGGCAGGGTTCGACGTCGGCATAGGTGATCTTGCTCTCATCCTTAAGGTACTTGCCATTTGCTTTCAGCCAGGCGTCGATCTGCGCGACGAAGGCAATCTTGACCGCCTTTTCCGGGCTTCCGCCGTGCTCGAGCCAGCTCGAGTTGTGGTAATACTCGGTCAGCGCCACCCGGTTGGAAAAACAGAAGGAAATGTTGAGCTTCACTTTATATTCGGGCCTGTCCTCCCGGTCGCGGCCCCTGCGCTCGGCGGCCCAGCTCTGAATCGGGGTGATGAAGTCCCCACCCGCTAGCTCGGCGAGATAGTCAGAGATGCCGTTCTGATAGAGGAACTCCTCTTCCTCGAAGGACTGCCCGATCTGGTTTCTCAGGATAAAATGGATGCCGGGATTGACCACCGCCTGCCGCCGGATCGTCTCGCGGTAGTACTCCAGCGGCACGTCGATGTCGGTGAAAACGTCGAGGTCGGGGCGCCAGCGGATGCGGGTGCCGGTCTGCCTGCGCTTGGAAGGCTCCTTTTTCAGGCCGCCCACATTTTCCCCATGCTCAAAATGCAGCGTGTAGCAATAGCCGTCCCGGAAAATTTCGACATCCATATATTCCGAGGCATATTGGGTCGAACAGAGGCCCAGGCCGTTTAAGCCCAGAGAAAACTCGTAGCTGTCCGAGCCGCCCTCCTTATATTTGCCTCCCGCATAAAGCTCACAGAATACCAGCTCCCAGTTGTAACGCTTTTCGCGGGTGTTGTAGTCCACCGGAATTCCCCGGCCGAAATCTTCGCATTCCACCGACCGGTCGGCGTATCGGGTCAGAACGATCCGGTCGCCGTGCCCCTCCCGCGCCTCGTCGATCGAGTTGGAAAAAATTTCAAAGATCGAATGCTGGCATCCGTCCAGCCCGTCCGAGCCAAAGATGACCGCCGGACGCTTGCGCACCCGGTCGGCACCCTTCAGGGCTGTAATGCTTTCGTTGTTGTAGCCGGAATTCGGCCTTGCCATCGGGCATCCTCCTCACCTGCAAACGGACGGCGTTTCCCGCCGTCCGTCTCAAACGCTGATAACCCTAATATTGTATCTGTTTTTGCCGGGATTTGTCAAGGAAGGCGCCGTCGAATCAGGGCGGACGAAGCCGCCGGACAAAAAATTTCGCGCAGCGAGCACCATTTATCCGTCAGACAGACCAGCCAGCCGATCCGGCAGCAGGGCGGTACCGGCGTGAGCGGAAACATGTGCCGCAGAATCGCATTGCGCTCCTGCTTTCCCAGCTCAAATTCCCCGAGGGCGTTTTCCAGCGCCCTGCGCGGATGAGTAAAGCCGTGCCAGCGGTGCCCCCGCCCCGGAATGTGCCAATCGTAGAGGAAATAATCGTGCAGCAGCGCCGCCCGGACCAGCGCCGCCGCATCAATCCGCCATCCGAGAAAGCGCGCCAGCCTCAGGCTGGTCCACGCCACACGGACGCTGTGCCGGTAGACGCTGGTACGGCCGTGCTGCACGAATCCGGAGCAGCAGCGATAGCGAGAGCCTTCACAGAGCCGCGTCAGCTCCCGGCGCAGCAGAAGCGCGTCTTCTCTTTGATCCTGCATCGACAGTTTTCCTCACTTTGTCCAATTTCGGGTTTCATCATACCCCCTGTTTCTTATTCCTGTGTGAACAAAATTCAGGAGAAACTGTAAAATTTTATCTGAAAGGAAAAAGTAAAACAAAAGTGATTCTGATTTCTTGACAAAAGCATCTTATATAAGTATAATAACAAACAATGGCCGGTATGAAACCGGCTGGTCGGCACCAAAGTGCTGTAAACGGCATAAATCCCATGCAGAATGAAACGATACGTATATCATAGAAGGTATACAGCTTTTTGAAAAAAGCTGTATACCTTTTTTGTTTTTGCATTCGGAGTTGTCGCCGACAGCGCAGCGGCCCACACCATTTTATTTAAACGGAGGAAAAATCTTATGGCATGTTTTCTTGTCCCCGCAGCCGAAGCAGCAGTCACAACGATCGCCGCAAAAGCCATGAAATCAAAGGAAAGAGGTCTTCCTGTGCACAAAATTGCCGTCGGCAGCGGTTTTGAGAATGTGGAAGCGATACCCTTTTCCAAAAAGCTGAACTGGCTTTCCAAACTGCTTTGGGGCGGTTCCGCGCTTCTTTGCTTCGAACATGTCTGGCACGGCGAGGTCGTCCCCTTCTTTCCATTTCTGACGGCCGCGTCCGACCCCGCCGAAGCGGCAGTGATGCTGGACGAAATGGCGTCGGTCGGCGGTTCCATGGCACTCTTTTTGACCGGAGTGTGGGCCGTAATGCTCTTTGCGGCCCACAGAATCCAGAAAAAAGCGCTGTATCCGCAGTTATCCACAAAGTAAGGAGGTGTATTTCGCATGACGTTGCTGGTATCTGTATTTGCCGCTTTGACCTGTACCGCAATTTGGTACAAAAATGCGCCAAAAAATGAAATGAAGGTCGGTGTGCTCTGCTGGCTGTTCTGGGGTTCTTCCCTGATGTGGTTTATCGACGCTTGTTTTGAATATGCAGAGCTTGGCGCGGAATATTTTACGCCAGCCCCTGTGGACATGCTGAATGATTTCTTCCTTGGCATGTCTGTAGTCGCGCTTGGTATGATTATCTGGCTCGCCATCCTTCTCGTTAGCGATCCGAAAGGCGCCTTGAAATCGGTTCTGTTTCAAAAGAAATAATCCTTCAGGAAAAAGGCCCTGCACAAGCGGGCCGTTTTTTCGCGCAGGATACAGGCGCGCGCATCTTTTCCTTCTCTCCGGCCATACTAACGGCAAAAAGCTGCGCCCCTGCGGGCACAGCGGCGAAACGGGGCAACCATCGATGATAGGCATCCTATTCAGCATTATCGCCGGAATGGCGATGAGCATCCAGGGGGTTATGAACACCCGCCTGAGCGAAAAGATCGGGCTGTATGAATCCAACCTCTTTGTACAGGGCACCGCGTTTCTCCTCTCGATCGTCGCGGCGCTCATTCTTGGGCAGGGGAATTTCGGCCCGCTCGGCGAGGTCAACCGCATTTATCTTTTCGGCGGCGTACTCGGTCTGGTCATCACCATTACCGTCATGCTCGGCATTCAGGGCCTGAGCCCCACCGTCTCCATCTCGATCATCCTGATCTCCCAGCTTCTTGTCGCAGCGCTGATCGACGCCTTTGGTCTGCTTGGGGCCGAACGCGTCTCCTTCGACTGGACCAAATACCTCGGAATTGCCATGATGATCGCAGGGGTTGTGCTCTTCAAATGGCAGCGCGCGTGAAACAGAGCAGAAGCAGCGCGGCTGCAAGCAGGCCCGAAACGAACAGGCCCACGGCGCCTGCCGCCCGTTCCCCCCGTTCTCCGAACAGGGTGCAGAGGACAAGCGACAGAATGCTTCCCCCGTCAAGCCCCGGAAGAGGCAAAAGGTTAAAGCCGGAAAGGAACCAGTTCACCTCCGCAAACCGCCAAAACCCCAGCAGCGCAGCTGCCGCGCCCGCCGCAATTCCGGCGGCGGGGCCTGCGGACAGAACCGTCAGCTCCCGCGCCGCCGAAGGAACCTTCGGATAGCGCGGGAGTATTTTCGCGCCGAAAGCACCCAGTTCAAACCGCTCGATCCTGCCGCCGCAGCAAGCCATGACCGCGAGGTGTCCCGCCTCATGAATTGCAGATGCACAGAGCAGGCCGCAGATGTCCTGACCCGCAAGCGCACACGCTGCCGCCAGTGCGAAGAACCAGAAACTGACCGTCACCCTGCTCCGCGCCGCATTCACCAGACCCACCCCTGCGCCCCGCAGAGCGGATCGGCGTTCTTCCCCTGAATTACCAATTCAAAATGCAGATGCGGGCCGGTGGATATCCCCGTGCTTCCCACCAGCGCCACCGTCTCGCCCTGTCTCAGCTTCATTCCCTCTCTGACGGTAATCGCCGCACAGTGACAGTAGCGGGTAGCAAATCCGCCATGAAACAGGGTGACATAATTGCCGTAGACCTCCGACTTCCCCACCTCGACCACTTCTCCGGGATAAGCCGCGCCGATAGGCGTCCCTTCCGGTGCGGCAAGGTCGGTTCCGGTGTGAAAATCCCTCTGCCCGGTGATCGGGTGTTCCCGGTACCCAAAGGGACTGGTCAGTTCCCCTCGGACCGGCTGCCGCGCCGCGGCCGAAAGGACGGGAAGGGCGGCCATCATCCCGGACGGCGGCTCATCGCCGCCTGCGGGGAGCTGACCGCCCTTCCCGTCCTGCACCGAATGTCCGCCGAGGCCCAGCGCGGCGTCGATCGTCTCGGAGATCCAGTCCCGCAGACGGCCAGCCGGCTGGGAATCCCGCGCCCGCTGCACCGCGGCAAATACCTCGGCCGCCTCGGTTTCCTGCGAAAGCGCCGCCGCAAAGCAGCTTTTGATTCCGGTCAGGCCCCAGTACTGGCTCGCCGCGAAGGCTAAAGCCAGCATCATCGCGCAGAGAACACTCTGCAGCAGAGTCGCCAGAAGGAAGCCCTCTCCATGTCCCACGGGCTGCCTTCTTCTTCGGGAATCCACCCTGATTCTTCGTCCGGTCACCGCTTTTCTCCCCCTTTGCCGCATCGTCCCGCTTTCCTTCTTCATTTTATGTGAATGCACCTCATAAAAATGCGCCAATTGCCGTTTTGTCCAAAAAAGCCTGCGGGAAATGCTGCAATTTTTCCACATTGATTTACCCATTTAACGTGTTAATATCTTGACTTTTTTGTGAAGCGTTTTATAATAAAATGTAACTCTTTCCCATATCGAAAGAGAATCGATTTTGCCACTAACAGGAGGAAACATCATGTCGGTATCAACAAGCGGCACAATTTTGGTGCTTGTCAGCACTGCGATTGTCATGTGCATCGGATTCGGAATCGCCCTCTATTTTCAGAGGAAAACCGTTACCGCCGAAGATTGGGCGATCGGAGGAAGAAGGCTTCCCTCCTACGTCATCGTATTTACCCAGTTCGCCACGCTGGTCGGCGGCGGCGTTCTGGTCGGACATGTCAGCATCGGCTACAGCTTCGGCCTCGCACCCCTCGCCTACGGCATCTGCGGCGCGGCGGGCTGCTTTATCATGGCCGTCATCGCGGCGTGGCTGCGTGAAAATGAGTTTACCACCATTCCGGATATTCTGGAAAAGGTCTATGGCAAAAACCGCTTTCTGATGCTGGTCGGCGCTGTGATGGCGATGGTCGTTCCCTTCGGCTGGATCGCTTCGCAGGCAACCGCTTTCGCCAAGCTCTATCAGTCGATCACCGGCATCGATCTGAATGTTCTCATCGTCGCTGTAACGATCATCTGCGTTATCTTCACCATTCCCTCCGGTTTTAACGCCGTCGCATGGACCGACTTCGTGTTCGGCGTCATCATGCTCTGCCTCTGCGCGCTGACCGGCTTCCTCGCGCTGGACATGGGCGGCGGCTGGGGGAACATCCTCGCCAACCACCCCGACCCGTCGGTTCTCTCCTTCCCCAGCGGCCTGCTTGCCGCCGGAATCCCCACCACCGCGCTCTGGTTCATCGCCGCGACCCCGGGCATGATGACCAACCAGATGACCTTTCAGCGGGTCTGTGCCGCCAACTCGGCCAAAAACGCCCGCCGCACCCTGATTGTCGGCGGCATCCTGATCGCCGCCATTGAGCTTTGGGTTGTTGTCATCGGCAACGCCTGCCGCGCCGTCAATCCGGAACTGGCTCCCGAGATGGCTACCGGTTGGTTTCTGACCCAGATTCCGACCTGGGCGGTCGCGCTGTTCAGCGGCTTTATCGCCACCACCATCATCTCCACCACAGACAGCGCCCTGCAATCTGTCTCAGTCAACCTGACGCAGGACATTTACAAGCAGTTCATCAATCCCGGCGCCGATGACCGCAAGCTGCTGAGCGTCTCCCGGATCTGCACCGTCGTCGTCGCAGTTCTTGCGGTTGCGATGGCCATTGCATTCCCACAGGTGCTCAATCTGATCGTCGCTTCCTATGCCTACTCCGCTTCCGGACTTCTGGTGCCGATTTACTGCGGCTATGCGTTCCGCAACAGGAACATCCTCACGCCTGCCAGCGGCATTGCCGGCATGGTCGGCGGCGTCGCCGGATGTGCATTCGCTCAGTTTGCGCCCAGGATGGGCATCACCATGCCCGGCGGGTTCCCCTATGCGATCTACGGCATCCTCGCCTCGCTCGTCTGCCTGGTCGTCGTCGGGGCCGCTTCCAAGAAAACGAAATAATCTGCCGGCAGGCAGAAAACGCATCAAAGAACCGCATATCAAGGAGGAAATACTTATGAACACCATGCTTCTCAGCGAATCGCAGATCAAAAAGCTGATCACCATGCGCGACGTGATCGAAATCGTCGACCGCACCTTCGTCGACCTCGGCGAGGGGAAGACGATCAATCCCACCAAGCTGAACCTCAATCTCGGAGACAGCGAGCCGACCAACCTGCCCTATAAGGCCTCGCTCAACGCGATGCCCGCCTACATCGCATGGCAGAACATAGCCGGACAGAAATGGGCCGGCGGTTTCGGTCTGGGACGCCGCGAAATCGGACGCCCCTTCATCAACGCCCTCATCATGCTGGTTGAGCCGAACTACGGCGATTTTCTTGCGGTGATGGACGGCGCCTGGATCACCAATATGAGAACCGGCGCTCAGACTGCCGTCATCCTGCGCTACCTTCTCAAGGAACAGAAGGATATTACCGTCGGTCTGTACGGCGCGGGTGTTCAGGGGCGCACCCAAACGATGGCGCTGACCAGCATCTTCAACGTCAAAAAGCTCTATGTCTATGACCCTGTCCCCGCGGCTGCCGAGCGCTTCAAGGCGGAGATGGCTCCGCTGGTTCAGGGCGAGATCATCATCGCCAAGACTCCCAAGGAGGCCGCCAAGGCCGATGCGGTGATCACCGTAACCCCCGCCACCCAGGCTTTCCTCAAGGGAGAATGGCTGGAAAAGGGCACCGTTTACTTTGCGATGGGTTCCTATCAGGAGTGCGACGATGAAGCCATTCTCGGCGCTTCGAAGCTCATCTGCGACCATGTGGCCCAGTGCCTGCACCGCGGCAACCTCAAGTCTCTTGCCGAGCGCGGCCAGATTACGGCGGACAGCGTCTACTGCACCGTCAGCGAGCTTGCGGCCGGTCTGAAAAAGGTCGGCAGCGTCAAGGAAGAAAAGCTTCTGGTTGTGCCGATCGGAATGGGCTGCCTCGATGTTGCAGTCGCCGGAATCGCCTACCGAAAGGCTTTCTCGCTGGGCCTGGGCGAAAGCTTCTCCTTCGACAACTGAAAGGCGCAGAATATGAAGCGGAATTTTGCCGTACTGGGCGCAGGCAACGGCGGCCAGGTCATCTCGGCTTATCTCAAGCTTTGCGGCAAGCACGTCGCTCTGTACGACCGTTTTCCCGAGTTCCTTGCGCCGATTCTGGCGCAGGGCGGAATCCGGCTCGAAGGGGTTGACAAAACCGGCTTTGCGAAGCTCGACCTCGTGACCGCCGAGGTTTCCGAAGCGGTGCGGGAGGCAGAGATCATCTTCGTCGTCCTGCCCGCCTTTGCCCACGCCTTTGCCGCCGGGCAGCTCGCGCCCTGCCTGACCGACGGACAGACGGTGATCATCTGCCCGGGCGCAACCGGCGGAGCACTGGAATTCCGGGCGGTGTTCGACCGGCTCGGCTGCACTGCAAAGATTAAGCTGGCTGAAACCAACAGCCTTTTCTACGCGGCCCGCAGCCACGACGGAGTAGCCACTATCACCGGCGTCAAGGATGAGCTTTCGCTCGCCGCGCTGCCCGCATCCGACACCGGCCGGATCATCGATGAGCTGCGCGACGTTTATCCCCAGCTTGTTCCGGCTCAGAATGTGCTTGAAACCAGCCTGAACAACTTCAATACCGTCGTCCATCCGATTCCCGTGCTGCTCAACGCCGGACGCATCGAGAGCGGTGAGAGCTTCCGCCATTATTTTGATGGCATCACTCCCTCGGTCGGACGGCTGATGGAGCGCCTTGACGCCGAGCGCCTTGCAGTCGGTGCCGCTTACGGCGTTCATCTGATGAGCATGCGGGAATCCTACCGCCGCTATTATCACGCCGAGGCCGACGAACTGTGGCAGGTGGCGCATATGGTTAAGGCGCACGAGCCGATTCTGGCGCCCGCCAAGCTTGATTCCCGCCTGCTGACCGAGGATGTCCCGATGGGGCTGGTGCCGATGGCAGCTCTCGGCAGAGCGGCGGGGGTCCCCACTCCGGTCATCGATTCGGTCATTATTCTCACAGGCGGCCTGCTGGGCGTTGATTTCGCAGCATCCGGCCGCAGCATGGAACGCTTGGGTATTCAGGGCAAGGATAAAAAAGCACTGCTGAACGCCCTTCAGGGCTGATGCCCTTATCATGACAAAAACAGGCGCGGCTATTTTGCCGCGCCTGTTTTTTGGGTCATCGCTTCAGCGAACGAAACCATCCTCTCTGCCGGTGAGGGAAAACGTTGGCTTCAAGCTGCAAACAAGGCGAGCCGGCAAGCATCCTGCCCCCAAATCACAAAAGGTCGCGATAGAAGACGCTTCGCTATTTGAGTTGCAACAGAACGATGGGCCAGCCTGCACGCTGCTGCGAATGGGTATGACATTGATGGCGGACGGTGCTGCGCAAGTAACGCCGTTCGCCGTTCGGATGTTCTGCTCACCGGACCATCTGAGAGCGGGAACACCTGCCCGGTATCGGGCCCCATCAAAGCCAATTCAAGCCTCTGGTTTGGACGAAGGCTTTGACTGCCGCACTTTCCGGCAAGCATACAGAAACTGTAAAAAATCGTCATTTTCCTCTTGCTCTTCGCCCCGCATCCTTTACAATAAATACAGGGACCGCTTGATTTTCGCGGTCAAACAAGTGGGGGAGGGGAACAGATGAGGGGCCTCCGTCATCCGCTGCTGATCGGAGCGGCCGTTGTGATCTCGTCCGAATTCTATTTCGGCTTTTCCATTGCGGATTTCCGTTTTTCAGCGGCCGCAGTGCTGTTCCCGGTGCTGCTTTCCGCCTTTGGAGAGGCACGCGACGCCTGCCGCACCGGAGCGCTTACCGCATTGATGGTTTTTACCGCACGCTTTCTGATGGATCTCGCAGGAGACGTTTCCCCTGTCGAAGCCGTTTCCCAAAACCTTCCGGGCGCGTTTTTCTATCTGTTCTACGGACTCCTCTTCGGCCTGATGGCCCGGGGCCGAGGATGTTTTCCCACAACCGTCTGGACAGGGATCTCTGCCCTCTTCTGTGACTTTTTGTCCAACCTTCTGGAGAGCGTGCTGCGCATCCGCGATTTCCCCGCCAGCAGGGAAATCTGTTCCACCCTGATGCTGGTTGCGCTGATCCGCGCCTTCACCGCGTCGCTGCTGCTGGGCCTGATCCGGCGCCACCAGCTTCTGCTGACCCGCGAGGAGCACGAACGGCGCTACCAGCGGCTCTTTTTGATGACCACCGCGCTCAAGAACGAGCTTTACTTCATGCAGAAAAACACCGAGGAAATTGAAGGGATTATGAGCAACGCCTACCGCCTCTATGAAAGGCTGGAGCACGAATCCGACGACCGGGCGCTCGCCCTCGCCATTGCGCGGGATGTCCATGAGGTCAAAAAGGACTATATCCGGATCATGCAGGGGATGAAAGAAGAGCTTGCCGCAGCAGAGCAGCAGGGGACGATGCGGTTTCAGGATCTTCTGCGGATGCTCAAAAGCTACTGTCAGCGCCAGATCGAACAGAAAGGGCTGCGCATCACCCTGGATTTCCGCTGCGGTCATGACTTCTGCACCCGGGACCACTATGCCCTCATGTCGGTGCTCAAAAACCTTGTTGTCAACGCAGTGGAAGCGGTCGAATCCGGTGCCGGGCAGGGAACGATCCTGATTCGTGAGGAGAAGGACGGCCCCTCTTACCGTTTCACCGTTGAGGATGATGGACCGGGGATTTCCGCGCGGCATCTGGACTATATTTTTACCATGGGCTTTTCCACCAAGTTCGATGAGAAGACCGGCAGCATTGCCCGCGGCGTAGGCCTGCCGGGAGTCAAAATGACGGTCGAGGAGCAGCTTGGCGGGACGATCGGCGTGGAAACCCGGCCGGGGCTTTGCACCCGTTTCACCATCCTGATCCCCGCCGCGAGACTGGAGGAGGCGAACGAATGAGAATTTACATCGCCGAGGATGATCCCTCGGTCATCAGCATTCTGGAAGAAATTATTGAAAGCTGCGGCCTTGGGGAGGTCTGTGGAAGCTCCGGGGAAACGGCGGCTGATCCGCTGTATATCGCGAAGCTTGATCCCGACATCGTTCTGGCCGATTTTCTGATGCCCGAGCTGGACGGAGTGAGCCTGGTCCGGGAGCTGAAGTCGCTCGGCTGCCCGGCACGCTGCATCATGATCTCGCAGGTTTCCGCCAAGGAGCTTGTCGGGCGGGCCTATGACGCGGGGGTTGATTTTTTTATTTCCAAGCCGATCAACCTCATTGAAGTGCGGTCGGTCGTCGAAGCTGTCTCACGCCAGATTGAAAGCGAGCGCAAGCTTTCCCATATCCGCCAGATGATTACCGCGGCTCCGCAGCAGGTGCGGCTGGATGATTCCTCCCGCAAAAGAAAGCTGCAGCTCATCCTCGGCCAGCTCGGCATTTCCTCCGAAAAGGGTGCCGAGGATATCCTGAAGATCTGCCTCTACCTGCTCGAACAGAAGATGCCCGTCACGCAGGTCAGCGTCGGCCAGCTCTGCGAAGCGCTGAGCCCCGACCCCAAAACGATGGAACAGCGGGTGCGCCGGGCGATTGCCAAAGGGATGGCCAATCTTGCCAGCATGGGCCTTGAGGATTTCACCGACGACACCTTCGTCCGCTGCGGGCCGGTGCTTTTTCCCTATGAGGAGCTTCGCGCGGAGATGGATCTGATCCGCGGGAAACGGCAGAAGGGCGGCAAAGGAAACGTCAAAAAATTTATCGACGGAATGCTTTTGCTGCTCGAGGAACTCTAACGACTCCTGAAGCAATTTTTGACGCATTGCATAGAAACCGGAGGCCGGATTTGATCCTTTTCCCAATTTTTTTTACCCCTCTGTATTTTTTTGAAGAAAGATGAAACCGCGGCTTTATTCTGCCTTCGTCGGGAACAGTCATCCCGGCAGCAGACCCTCCCCCCTCGATTACTCCCTCTCTCTTTTTCTCTTTCTCTCCTTATCTTCTCAGCAGACAGGTGCGGGCGTGTCCATATGGACACGCCCGCACCTGTCTGCTGAGGTCAAATCTGCCCGCAAGGGTCAAAGGCGGAGGCCCCGCAGTGATGCGGCCCCCTCTTTCATGGGATTCCCAGCAGCTCATGCCGAAGCTGCTGCATAATCTTCTTTTCCCGCCTGGAAACCTGCACCTGTGTCATTCCGAGCCGCTCGGCGGTCTGGCTTTGGGTCTTTTCCCCAAAATACCGCATCAGAATAATGGTGCGGTCCCGCTCCTCCAGCAGGTCGAGCGCCTGGCGCAGGGCGATCAGGTCGCCGGTCAGCTCCTCGGGGGATTCCACCGGCAGGTCCAGCTGCCCGCCCCCGTTCTCCTCGCTCTCGGTCAGCGAAACGGGCGGAGAACAGACCCCCAGCGCTTCGACAACCGCTTCCTCGCTGACTTCCAGCAGTTGTGCCAGCTCCGAGATGGTCGCCTCCCTCCCATGGTCGTAGCAAAACCGTTCCCGCGCGCGGGAGACCTTGAGCGAGAGCTCCTTGATGGTGCGGCTGATCTTGACCGCCCCGCCGTCGCGGAAGAGGCGGCGCATCTCCCCCAGAATCACAGGAACCGCATAGGTGGAAAAACGCACCCCGCGCCCGGTATCAAATGCGTCGGCGGCCTTGATCAGGCCAATACATCCCGCCTGAAACAAATCCTCATATTCGATGCCCCTCCCTTTGAAGCGGTGGGCGCAGGCATGCACCAGCCCGAGATTCCGCTCGATGACCTCGCTGCGGGTCGGCTGGTCAAACTGAACCATCGGCGTCACCTTTCAATCGCAGCCTCTTTTCGAGGGTGACGACGGTCGGGCCGCCCGGTTTCGATCTTACCGCGATCCTGTCCATCATGCTCTGCATCACCGAAAAGCCGAGTCCGGAACGTTCCTCGGTGTTCCCGGTGGTGAAAAGCGGCTCCATCGCGCGCGGCACGTCGGAAATCCCGCAGCCCTTGTCCTTCACCCGGATGACTACCCGTCCGCCCCGGTAAAGGGCGGCGGATATGTAAATCTTCCCGAGCTGGTCGGGATAGGCGTGCACAATGCAGTTGGTGACCGCCTCGGATACGGCGGTCCGGATATCGGCAAGCTCGTCCACCGTCGGATCGAGCTGGGCAATCAGAGCCGCGATGCAGCTTCGCGCCAGGCTTTCGTTGATCGAGCGGCTTTCCAGCTCGAATTTAAAGCTGTTGACCGGCTTTTCCTTTTGTCTCATTGGCTTGTCCCTCCATTTTCCATCTCGGCCAGGCGGTCGAGCCCCGCCAGACGCATCACCCGCCGCAGCGGCTTGGGGGTATTGGCGACCGCCACCCGACCGCCGTAGGCCGACACCTGTTTATACCGCCCCATGACCAGTCCGATCCCGGAGGAATCCATAAATGATACGCCGCCGAAATCGAGGGTCAGCAGCCGGGGATGGTGCTCTTCAATCGCGGCGTCGATCTCCTCGCGCAGCGCCGCCGCCGTATGATGGTCGATTTCGCCGGTCAGCAGCACCGTGAGGGTTTCATTTACCGGAGATAACACGGTGGACATCCCTCGCGCACATCCTTTCCTTTTGATCTGGATATTCTTCCCGCCCGAACGACGGTTTATCCGCTTTCCCCAGTCTAATCGATCACCCCGGTCGAAAAGGCGCGGAACCTGCGCCCGAACCCATGTATTGCAGGGAAACGGACGGCCCATACTAGGATGGTTATGATCCGGGAGGGAAAACGGTATGTATAAACGATTCCTGTTCTCTTTCTGTGCCGCCATCCTCTGCTTTTCACTGATGATCACCCGCCTGGCCGGTCTGGCGACCCAGTCCGCTCTTCTTTCAGCGGCCGACCAGCAGTCGGCGGCGGTGCTTCAGGTCGCACAGACGCGCGGGGTCATCTACGACCGCCTCATGCGTCCGCTCACCTGCATCGAGACGGAACAGATCGCCGCAGTGCTGCCCTGCAACCAGGCGGCCGACGCGCTGATGCGCCGCACCCCCGCCGGGGAACGGCAGGCGCTGCTTGAAAAGCTGACCGGGATGCGGCCGTTTCTCTGGCAGGTCGATTCCGGCGATATCTATGCCAAGGGGATCGACGTCTTCCCCGTTGCCAAGCGTTACCTCGACGAACAGCCTGCCGTCCACCTGATCGGCCAGCTCGACGCTGCCACCGGACAGGGCGCCTCCGGCTTGGAGCTGGCCTATGATTCGCTTCTCAGCGCCGCGGGGGGCAGCCTGCAGATGCGCTATTTCACCGATGCTCTCGGACGGGGAATTCCCAACTCCCCGCCGGAACGGATCGATACCGGCTACAACAGCGGCGCAGGGCTGGTGCTGACCCTCGACCGGGACCTCCAGCAGCTCACCGAACGCGCGGCGGTTCCGCTCGAACGGGGGGCGGTTGTCATCATGGACCCCCAGACGGGGGACCTGCTCGCTTCGGCGAGCGTCCCCGCCTTCCACCCCAATAATCCAGCCGGCGATATGAACGATCCGGACCTTCCGTTCCTCAACCGCGCTTTCTGCGCCTACAGCGTCGGATCCACCTTTAAGCTGCTGGTCGCTGCCGCGGCCCTGGAACAGGGCTATCCGCCCAGCCGGAGCTTTGACTGTCAGGGCGCGATTGAAGTCCTCGATCAAACCTTTCACTGTCACAACCTCAACGGGCACGGCGTACTGGACATGCAGGGAGCGCTCGAGCACTCCTGCAACCCCTATTTCATTTCCCTTGCTCTGGAGCTCGGCGGCGCGCCGCTTCTCTATAAGGCCCAGCAGCTCGGCTTTGGAACGGCCTTCGAAGCTGCGCCGGGATTTCGAAGCTATTCCGGCACTCTGCCCACCGCCCGGGAGCTGCTTGCTCCCGCCGCGACCGCCAATTTCGGCTTTGGGCAGGGCGCTCTGACCGCCACCCCGGTGCAGATTGCCTGTCTTGTCTCCGCAATCGCCAATGGAGGCGGAGCGATCACCCCCCGGCTTGTCGCGGGCTCCACCGTGGACGGCACCTCGCTCACCAGTCCGACTGCCGTCTACTCTCCCCGCCCCGTTTTTCTGCCCGAGGCTGCGGAGCAGGTCAGACGGATGATGGTTTCGGTCGTCGAGGAGGGCAGCGGCAAAAATGCAAAGCCGCAGCGCGGCGGCGCGGGCGGCAAAACCGCTTCGGCCCAGACCGGGCAGTATCTCGACGGCGAAGAGGTGGTGCATGCCTGGTTCGCGGGCTTCTATCCGGCCGAGGAACCGCGCTATACTATCGTTGTCTTCTGCGAGGGAGGAGACTCCGGCGGAGACCGCGCCTGCCCCGTATTCAAAGAAATTGCCGACGGCATCGCCGCCCTCGGGCTTTGACGCCGCCTGAAAAATGCCGTTTGGAACAAATTTCGATCCTCTTTGCATTCTGCGGGAATTTATGTTATGATGTCCTGCGAAACATTTTCCCCGCACGACGGGCAGACAAGCAAGGAGCTCGACAGCCATGCAGCAAGGTTACAATCTTCGTCTCGGCGTTCTGACCATGATTTTAGCTTCCTTTGGATTTTCGGCCATGCAGCTTACGGTGGCTCTTTCCAAAACCACCATGCCGCTGATGCAGCAGGTATTTTTTCGCAACATCATCTGCCTCGCCATCGGGCTGGTGCTCTGCCGGGTGCGCCGCGTTTCCTGCTTCGGCTCGAAAAAACAACAGCCCTTTTTGTTCGGCCGCTCCATTTCGGGACTGCTTGGGGTCATCTGCCTGTTCGCCGCTTCCGCGGGAGCGCGTCAGGCCGACGTTTCCATTCTGAGCAAGCTCAACCCATTCTTTGTCGCCCTCTTTGCCGCGGTGTTTCTGCATGAGCGGGTGACGCGCAGGCAGGTGGCCGCCCTTTTCCTCGCCTTCACAGGGGCGTTCCTCGTCTGTAATCCCACTATGAATTCCAACCTCGGCCCTCTCGGCCTCGCGCTGCTCAACGCTTTTTTCAGCGGGGTCGCCTACATTCTGCTTTCCTATATGAACGGAAAGGCCGATCCGTTTACCATTATTTCTCATTTTTCCTTGGTGAGCTGTGCATTCGGCGGCATATGGCTTCTGCTGACCAACAGCTTCGTCCGTCCCTCCGGCCGCGATTTGCTGATGCTTCTGCTGATCGGTCTTTTCTCGGCACTCGGCCAAGTCTGCGTCACCTTCGCTTACCGCCTTGCACCCGCCTCCCAGATCAGCATTCTTGACTACGCCGGCATTCTCTTTTCGCTGGTGCTCGGATGGTTCTTCCTTGGGGAAACCGTTCCTTCGACCTCGATTGCCGGCGCGGTGCTGGTGGTTTTCGGAGCATGGGTTTCTCTGCGTTCGAAGCGCGATGCGCAGCCCAATTGAAGCACAAAATAGATATCCGGCGGTCCATATGCGGACGAAGCCCTTTGTTGGTTGAAGCTCAGTGAACGAGGATTCACCTGCCGACCAGCCGCATTTCCTATGCGGACAAAGCCCTTTGTTGGTTGGGGTTCAAAAAATGTTCCCCTGCCGCTCGGCCACATTTCATATGCAGGCAAAACCTTTTGTTTGCAGTAGGAGAGATACGCAGCTATGGTCTGCCGTTTGCTCAAGACCGCTTTTGTGATATTCCTGCGCATCGTGAAATCGATTTGCCGCAACAGTGCATCATCGATTAACACGCCAGCCGTCCTCAGCGGCGGCGGTTCCCTTGATTTGCTCCCGCCCGCTTTGCCTCTCCCGGCCGTTGGGAGAGTCTATGCCGCCCTTATGCGGTAAGCTCCGGCCTTCAGCTTCGGCATTGTTTGGATTCATCTCCGCGGGCAATTTTGAACCGCCGTCCTATCCCCAAGTTTTCCTGAGAAAAGGCGCCCGCAAACAATGTTTGCAGGCGCCTTTTTTCGAGGGATTCGGGACAAATTTACAAATTATCCTTGATTTTCGGGACAAGATACGCTATTATATATTAGCACTCATTAATATCGAGTGCTAAAAATTATATTTTCTCTTTTCGGATGATGAGGAGGTTTTTACTTTATGGCCAAAAAACAGTTTAGGACAGAATCTAAGCGAATTCTCGATCTGATGGTCAACTCGATCTACACCAACAAGGAAATCTTCCTGCGGGAGCTGATTTCCAACGCGAGCGACGCAATCGACAAGCTTTATTTTCGGTCGCTGACCGATCAGAGCGTCGGCATGAACCGCTCCGACTTCGCGATTGATCTGGCCATCGACAAAGATGCGCGTACCCTTACCGTTTCGGACAACGGCATCGGCATGACCGCCGAGGAGCTGGAAAAGAACCTGGGCACCATCGCCCACAGCGGCTCACTGGATTTTACCAAAAACAATGAGCTGAGCGAAGAAATCGACATCATCGGCCAGTTCGGCGTCGGCTTCTATTCCGCCTTCATGGTAGCCGACCGGATCACTGTCACCAGCCGCGCCTTCGGGGCCGATTCGGCCAACCGCTGGGAATCGGAGGGCGGCGACGGCTATACCGTCTCTCCGGCTGAAAAAGAGACAGCCGGTACCGAAATCGTCCTGCACCTCAAAGAGAACACCGAGCACGACAAGTTCGACGAATTTCTGGACCCCTGGCGGGTTTCCTCGATTGTCAAGCGCTATTCCGACTACATTCGATACCCCATCCGGATGGAGATGGAGCACCAGCAGCGCAAGGAAACCGAGGAGAAGGACGAAAACGGCAATTCCAAGGTCGAGTACGAAACGACCAAATCTATCGATACTCTCAACAGCATGGTTCCGATCTGGAAACGCAATAAGAAAGATGTTACCGACGAGGAATACAAGTCCTTTTATAAAGAGAAGTTCTACGATTACGCCGAGCCTCTTCGGGTGATTCACCAGAAAGCGGAAGGAACCACCGAATATCAGGCGCTGCTCTATATCCCTTCCCATGCTGAATTCAACTACTATTCCAAGGACTTCGAGCGCGGGTTGCAGCTCTATTCAAGCGGCGTCATGATTATGGAACGCTGTGCCGACCTTCTGCCGGAATACTTCGGCTTTGTCAAGGGGCTGGTCGATAGTGAGGACCTTTCGCTCAACATCTCGCGCGAGATGCTTCAGCACGACCGACAGCTCACCCTGATCCGCACTGCGCTCGAAAAGCGGATTAAGCATGAGCTTGCCGACATGCTCGAAAAGAGCCGCGAGGACTACGAGAAATTCTGGAACACCTTCGGACTGACCATCAAATTCGGCATCTATCAGAGCTACGGCGCGAACCGCGGCCAGCTCGAGGACTTGCTGCTCTTCCGCCGCGCCTCGGATGGAAAGTTCGTCACCCTCAAGGAGTATGCCGACGCGATGCCGGAGGGACAGAAATATTGCTACTACGCCGCGGGCGAGAGCTTCGAAAAGCTTTCCAAGCTGCCGCAGACCGAGCTTCTGCGGGACAAGGGCTATGATCTGCTCTGCCTGACCGATACAGTGGACGAGTTCCTGTTCCAGATTCTGCACAGCTACAGCGAAAAGGACTTCCGCTCTGTTTCCTCCGGCGACCTCGGACTTGAGAGCGACGAGGAGAAGGCCGAGCAGGAAAAGCTCGAGAGCGAATACAAGGAGCTTTTCGACTGTATGAAGGAGGCGCTCGGCGACCGCGTCACCGAGGTGCGCCTTTCCTCGAGCCTCAAAACCCATCCGGTCTGCCTGACCGCAAAGGGGGCTGTCTCGCTCGAGATGGAGAAGGTGCTCAACACCATGCCCGGCAGCGAGCAGAAGGTCAAGGCCCAGCGGGTGCTTGAGCTCAACGGCGGCCATCCCGTCTTTGAGGCCCTCAAAGCCCTCTGGCCGGAGCAGAAGGAGAAGGTTGCCACCTACGCTGAGCTGCTCTATGATCAGGCACTGCTGATCGAAGGACTTTCGGTGGAGGACCCCATCCGCTTCTCGAACGCCATCTGCGAGCTGATGAAATAGAGAAAATCTTTCTAAGGAAGGCATCCCGAACCTTATCGGTTCGGGATGCCTTCCTTCTGCCGCAAAAAGAGCCCGCTCTCTGTACGAGAGCGGGCCGAAGTCCGGTATTTCTGCTTACACCTTAAAAACGACCGCCTTATCCCCGTCGGGATCGGATCCGAAATCGTATGTGTTGCCGGGCAGCACCGCATTGAGCACGATGCCCGAGATAGCCGCAATCGCAAGGCCCGAGAGGGTGATGACGGTTCCGGCGACATGGAAGGTCACGCCGCCGACGGCGTTGAAGCCGAGAGCCGAGACAAGGATGATTGCGGCGATGATCAGGTTGCGGGATTCGGTAAAGTCAACCTGATTTTCTACCACGTTGCGCACGCCGACCGCCGAAATCGTGCCGTAGAGAATCAGAGAGATGCCCCCGATGATTGCGGAGGGAATCGTCTCGATCAGAATCGAGAATTTGGGGAAGAAGGAGAGGATTATCGCGACAAAGGCGGCGATGCGGATCACCCGGGGATCATACACCTTGGTCAGCGCAAGCACACCGGTATTCTCGCCGTAGGTGGTATTGGCCGGTCCGCCGAAGAAAGCGGAGAGGCAGCTTGCAAGGCCGTCGCCGAGCAGGGTGCGGTGCAGTCCGGGAGAGGCGATATAGTTGACCCCGGTGGTGGCCGAAATGGCCGAGATATCTCCGATATGCTCCATCATCGTCGCAAGGGCGATCGGCATGACGGTCAGAATCGAAGAAACATCAAACTTGGCAAGGGTAATCGGCGCCATTGCAAAGATGCGGCTCTCCTCATGGAAAGCGGTGAAATCGATTGCGCCGGTGGCAAGCGCCGCAAGGTACGATACGATGACTCCCATGATAATGGGAATAATTTTGATCATCCCCTTGCCCCAGATGTTGCAGATGACGACCACCGCCAGTGCAACCAGAGCAATCGGCCAGTTGGTGGCGCAGTTGTTGATCGCCGACGGGGCAAGAATCAGGCCGATGGAAATAATAATCGGACCGGTGACGACCGGTGGAAAGAACCGCATCACCCGCTTGGCTCCAAAAGCCCGGATCAGCGCAGCGAGCGCGGCGTAGAGCAGTCCGGCGCAGAATACGCCGCCGCAGGCATAGGGCAGCATCTCGGTATTCGGCACCGTTCCGGGGCCGAGCGGACCGTCAAGCATCGGTGCAACCGCAGCATACCCGCCGAGGAAGGCGAAGGACGAGCCGAGAAATACCGGAACTTTTCCTTTAGTCAGCAGATGGAACAGCAGGGTGCCGAGTCCCGCCATCAGCAGTGTGGTGGAAACCGGAAGTCCGGTCAGCAGCGGCACCAACACCGTTGCGCCGAACATTGCGAAGGTGTGCTGGAATCCAAGCAGCAGCATTTTGGGAAGCCCCAGCCTGGTTGCGTCAAAAATACCCGTCTGGCCGAGATCCTGATCGCTCATGAACAAATACCTCTCTTCTCTTCAAACTCTTTTGCTGGAGCAGGCGCCCCATTGCGGCAAAAAAAAGGCTCTCCCGCCTTTCAAAGCGGGGAAGCCGGCGTGGGAAGAACAAATGGAACGCCCTCAACGGCAAATCGGTGTACGAGCCTTTCCATTGCAGTTCTCCCCCTTTCATTTGATCGTCGTTTATCATACCATGACGGCCGCCTCTTTGCAACAGGTTCCCGCAAATTGCGACAGAAAAAATATCGGTGCCTTCAAATTCCACATCCTTTTTGTTTTTTCTTCCCGGCGCCGCACCCGGCCGGCGGTCAAAATCCCGCTTTCCACGCGGAATCTTCACAAAATATTATTGAGATAGCGCCTCAACTGTGGTACAATGAATCATTGATCAAACAAAAAACACAGTGAAAATGGAGTTGAACTTTTTTGGACACAGACAGTCGATGGACGCTGTTTTTTCTGGCCGTTCTGATTCTGATCTCGGCTTTCTTTTCCGCTTCGGAAATGGCCCTTTCCGCCGTCAACCGGATGAGGCTGCGCACCATGGCCGAGGATGGGGATAAGCGTGCGGCCCTCGCCGCCCGGCTGGCCGACCGCTTTGACCGCACCCTGCCTGTCATCCTGATCGGAAACAACGTCGTCAATATCGGTGCGACCTCCGCCGCCACCGCGATGGTCACCCAAATGCTCGGTGCAAGCGGCGTCGCCGTCGCCACCTTTATCATGACCATTGTGATTCTTGTATTCGGCGAGGTGCTGCCCAAAAGCATCGCCAAGGAAAATTCCGAGCAGGTGGCCCTCTTCACCTCCCGGCCGCTCTCCCTCTTTGTCGTGCTGCTGTCTCCCATCGCCTGGCTCTTCACCAAGCTTCAGGAGGGAATTTCCGTCCTCTGCGGATCGCGCAAAAACGCCCAGCCGCTCGTCACCGAGCAGGAGCTGCGCAGCATCATCGAGACCAGCGAGGAGGAAGGGGTGCTCGATGAACAGCGCTCGGAGCTGATGCAGTCGGCGCTGACCTTCGACGGCACGACGGTGCAGGAGGTGCTCACCCCCCGCGTAGACCTTGTGGCGGTGAACATCGACGATCCGCCCCAAAAAATCAAGGAGCTGATTCTGGGCGAACGCTTTTCGCGGATGCCCGTTTTTGAGAAGAATCTTGACAACATCATCGGAATTCTTCAAACCCGCGATTACCTTGAAGCGGCGCTGAACACCGGATTGCCTGTCGATCTGCGCCCTCTGCTCTCGAAGCCGGTCTTTGTCCATAAGACCCAGAGGATCGCGGCGCTCCTCAATGATTTCAAGCAGGAGCGGGTTCACATCGCCGTCGTGACCGACGACTACGGCGGAACCATGGGCATCGTCAGCATGGAGGACCTTCTCGAGGAGCTGGTCGGGGAGATCTGGGACGAGGATGAGGAAGAGGAACAGGACTTCGTCGAACTCGAGCCCGGCGTCTACCAGATTTCCGGGGATTATCCGGTGGAGGATGCCCTCGAGCGGATCGGCTTTGACGAGCGGGGCTTTGAAAGCGAGTACTCCTCGATCGGCGGCTGGGCCTTTGAGCGGCTCGGCCGGGTTCCCGACGAGGGGGACACCTTTGAATATAACGGCATCTCGGTGCGGGTCGATAAAATGGAGGAACAGCGGGTGGTACAGCTTACCGTCCGCTATCTGCCGCCGCAGTAATCCGCCGCATACAAAACTCACAGGGAAAGGATTGTTCTTATGAATCGTTTTGCATCCGCCCGGCGGGTGGTTGTCAAGGTTGGAACCACCACCCTGACCCATGGCAGCGGGCTTCTCAACTACCGCCGTCTTGAGCGTCTGGTCAAGACGCTGGCCGACCTGAAAAACAGCGGCAAGGAAATCGTCCTGGTTTCCTCCGGCGCAATCGGCGTCGGCATGGGCGAACTCGGCCTTTCTGCCCGGCCGCAGGATATGCCCACCAAGCAGGCCTGCGCCGCCGTCGGCCAGTGCGAACTGATGTATACCTACGACAAGCTGTTTGGGGAATACAACCATTCGGTCGCGCAGATTCTGCTGACCCGCGAGGACATCGTCCCCGGCAAGCGCCGCGGCAATGCGGCAAACACCTTCCAGCGCCTGCTGGAGTTCGGCGTTGTTCCCATCGTCAATGAGAACGATACCGTCTCCACCGAGGAAATCGAAATCGGCGACAACGATACCCTCTCGGCGGTCGTCGCCACCCTGATCGGCGCCGACGCGCTGGTGCTCCTCTCGGATATCGACGGACTTTACACCGCCAACCCCAAAGAAGACCCAACCGCCTCGCTGATCCCCGTCGTCGAGGACGTCGATGCGGTGATGAGTCTCGGCGGCGGTTCCAGCAGCATCTTCGGCAAGGGCGGGATGGCCACCAAGCTGCATGCCGCCCAGACCGCCTGCTCCGCGGGGGTGGATATGGCGATCATCAACGGCTCCGATCCCACCCTTCTCTACCGTCTGTTTGACGGTGAGGACATCGGTACATACTTTGTAGGGAGGAAACAGGATGTATGATCTCGTAAGCCTTGGGAAAGCCGCGCGGCAGGCTTCGATGAAGCTGCGCACCAGCGACACCAATACCCGCAATGCAGCTCTCTGCGCCATCGCGGCATCCCTGCGCGAAAATATGCCCGAAATTCTCGAGGCCAACCGCCTTGATCTTGCCACCGCCAGAGCCGCCGGCATCCGCAGCGTCATGATCGACCGGCTGACCCTGAACGCCGACCGCATCCGCGGCATCGCGGACGCAGCCGAGGAGGTTTCCCGCCTTGCGGACCCAATCGGTGTGATCGACATGGGCACCACCCGCCCGAACGGGCTGCAAATTCTCAAGACCCGGGTGCCAATCGGAGTGGTCGCCATGATCTTCGAAGCGCGCCCCAACGTCACCGTTGATGCCGCCGTTCTCTGCCTGAAGAGCGGCAACGCCTGCATCCTGCGCGGAGGCAAGGAGGCGTTTGCCACCAACCGCGCGCTTGCCAGGCTGATGCGCGAGGCGGTCGAAAAATCCGGCCTGCCAGCCGACTCCATTGGACTGGTGGAGGATACCTCCCATGAGACGGCCGAACGGCTGATGAAGCTCAACGGCTATATCGACGTGCTGATCCCGCGCGGCAGCGCCCGGCTGATCCGCTCGGTGGTGGAAAACGCAACCGTTCCGGTCATCGAAACCGGCGCGGGCAACTGCCACATGTATGTTGACCGGGCCGCCGGCCTCGGAATGGCGGTCGAAATCGTGGACAACGGCAAAACACAACGTCCCTCGGTCTGCAACGCCCTCGAGACGGTGCTGGTGCACCGGGATGTCGCCACCGAATTTCTGCCGATGATGAAAGCGCGTCTTGACCTGCACAACGTGGAGCTGCGCGGCTGCGAACGGACCTGCCAGATCCTGCGCTCGATCAAGCGTGCCTCCGAGGAGGACTGGGCCACCGAATACAACGACTTTATCCTCGCGGTTAAAATTGTGGATTCGCTCGATGAAGCCATCGCGCACATCGCCGCCTACTCAACCGGCCACTCGGACGGCATCGTCACCAACGACCTTGCCGCGAGCCGGCGTTTTACCGCCGAGGTGGATTCGGCGGCCGTTTATGTCAACGCGTCCACCCGCTTTACCGACGGCGGCGAGTTCGGCCTCGGCGCGGAGATCGGCATTTCCACGCAAAAGCTCCATGCAAGAGGCCCGATGGGACTCTCCGATCTGACCTCAATCAAATATATCGTAACAGGGGACGGCCAGATCCGCTCCTGAGCGGGGGAATCGCCCCGATGTTTCAGATTTTACAGGACGCGCCCTTTTGGCAGCCGGGCGGGTCCCGAAAGGAGAACGCATGAATCACTCCAGGCGAACCCGCGGCAGCGCGGCGGCGCGGCGGCGGAGACTTTCCGCGCCGCTCGGTGCAGCCTTTCTGTTTTTGGCGGCCGTCGGACTGGTCGCAGTGGTGCTTTTTTCGGTGGGTTCGGTGCGAAAAATACTCGACCCAACCGCGAAATATGAACGTTATGCCCGTTTCATCGGTCCCGTCGTCATGATGGACCCCGTCCCCTTCTCACGGGTGGAAAACATTGAGCAGAATGTTGTGCAGCAGGCGGCGCTGTGGGCGGCTCTGACCGGCGAAAACCGGGAAAGCTATACCTATGATGATACCGGCATGCTGTTGGTCCCGGCTTCCGACGTCGATGTCGCAGCGGTTAAGCTTTTCGGGCCGACGGTTCAGATTGTGCACCGCAGCTTTGACGACACCGATGCAAGCTATCTGTTCGACCCCGAAATTCAGTCCTACCGTGTGCCGCTCGTCGCAAAGCTTGCCTATTCGGCAGAGGTGGTGGGCCTCGAAAAGCAGGGGGACAATATCACCCTGACGGTCGGTTACATCGCGCCCGGCAATATTTGGAGCACCGATGTCCAGTCCGACCAGGGTTCAGCGGTCATCCCGGAAAAATATATGTATTACGATCTCACCAAATGGAGCGAGGGCTACTACATCAGCGCGGTGCGCGATGTGGAGAACCTCCCTTCACGCGATTGATGCTAATGACCGGGCAGCAAATAACCGTGCCGTTCTGCGCGACGTGGGGAATCCCCCTTCTCGTGACTGATCCCGCCGATCCTGCGGCGTTTCCGCCGCATCAGAATAAGGTTGCTCTGCAACAAAAATGAGGTGTTCCCATGGGCTTACTCGATAAAATTTTTGGCAGCTATTCCGACAAAGAGCTCAAGCGCATCCGTCCGATCTCAGATCAGGTGCTGGCTCTTGAGGAGAAGTATGCCGCGCTCGACGACCATGCTCTTCAGGCCTGCACCCCTGCGCTGAAGGAGCGTCTCGCCGCCGGCGAGAGTCTCGACGACATTCTTCCCGACGCGTTCGCCGCCTGCCGGGAGGCCGCCTGGCGCGTGCTCGGAATGAAGCATTTTCCGGTTCAGATCATCGGCGGCATCGTGCTGCATCAGGGCCGGATCGCCGAGATGAAAACCGGCGAGGGCAAGACGCTGGTCGCCACCCTTCCCGCCTATCTCAATGCCCTGACCGGTCAGGGGGTTCATATCGTCACAGTCAACGACTACCTCGCCCGCCGCGACAGCGAATGGATGGGCAAGGTGCACCGCTTTATGGGCCTGACCGTCGGCCTCGCCGTTCCAGGCATGAGCCCCGAGGAAAAGCGGGCGGCCTATGCCTGCGACATTACCTACGGCACCAACAATGAGTTCGGTTTCGACTACCTGCGGGACAACATGGTGGTCTACAAGGAGCAGCTCGTTCAGCGGGAGCATGCCTTTGCGATTGTCGACGAGGTGGACTCGATTCTGATCGACGAGGCGCGGACTCCGCTGATTATCTCGGGTACGGGCGACCAGTCCACCGACCTCTATGAGCGGGCCGACCGCTTTGCCAAGACCCTCAAGCGCACCAAGGTCGTCGAAATGGACTCCAAGCAGGAGCAGGACGAGGTCGAAGGGGATTATATTGTCGATGAGAAGGCCCGGACTGCCACCCTCACCCAGTCCGGTGTGAAAAAGGCTGAACGGTATTTCAATATCGAAAACCTCACCGATGCCGAAAATCTCACCCTTTCCCACCATATCAACCAGGCGATCAAGGCCAACGGCGTGATGCAGCGGGACGTCGATTATGTCGTCAAGGACGGTGAGGTCATCATTGTCGATGAATTCACCGGCCGTCTGATGATCGGCCGCCGCTATAACGAAGGGCTGCACCAGGCGATTGAAGCGAAGGAAGGGGTCAAGGTTGAACGCGAAAGCAAGACGCTTGCCACCATTACCTTCCAGAACTACTTCCGCATGTATAAGAAGCTCTCGGGTATGACCGGTACGGCCCTGACCGAGGAGAACGAGTTCCGCGAGATTTATAACCTCGACGTCATCGTCATCCCGACCAACCGTCCGGTTGTCCGAAAGGATTACGACGATGTGGTTTACCGCACCGAGAAGGGCAAGTACAACGCCGTCATCGAGCAGGTGGCCGAATGCCACCGCAAGGGGCAGCCGGTGCTGGTGGGCACTATCTCCATCGACAAATCAGAGCTGCTTTCCTCGATGCTCAAGCGCAAGGGGATTCCGCATGAGGTCCTGAACGCCAAGCACCACGAACGCGAGGCAGCGATTGTCGCGCAGGCAGGCCAGTACGGCGCTGTCACCATTGCCACCAACATGGCCGGCCGCGGCACCGATATCATGCTCGGCGGCAACGTCGAATACCTTGCCAAAAACGAGATGCGCCGTCAGGAGGTCCCCGAGGAGTTGATCGAACAGGCCGACGGACATGCCGACACCGACGATCAGGCGGTACTTGACGCCCGCACCCTTTATGCTTCACTGCTCCAAAAATACAAGTCTCAGCTTGCCGACGAAGCGCAGCGGGTGCGCGACGCGGGGGGCCTCTTTATCATCGGCACCGAGCGGCACGAGTCCCGCCGGATCGACAACCAGCTCCGCGGACGTTCCGGCCGTCAGGGCGACCCGGGCGAAACCCGGTTCTTCCTCTCGCTGGAGGACGACCTGATGCGTCTCTTCGGCGGCGACCGGATCCAAAATCTGATGGACACCTTTAAGGTCGATGAGGACACCCCTATCGAGGCGAAGCTGCTTTCTTCGACCATTGAATCGGCGCAGGCCAAGGTCGAGGGACGCAACTTCTCGATCCGCAAAAACGTGCTGCAGTTCGACGACGTGATGAACCGGCAGCGCGAGACGATCTACTCCCAGCGGATGGCTGTGATCAACGGCGAGGATTTCGAGGGAACCATCCAAAAGATGTTCGACGGGGTGATCGACGACGCCGTCGAACTTTACCTGACCGGCGATGACGACAAGGAGAACTGGAATCTCAACGGTCTGCGCGACTATCTGCTCGGCTGGATCGCTGGTCCTGACGACCTGCGCTACTCCATCGGAGACTGCGACCGGCTCGGCCGCGACGGCATCCGCAGCGAGCTACAGCAGCGCGCCCATCAGCTTTACGCCGCGCGCGAGGCGGAATGGGGTTCGAAGCTCACCCGCGACCTCGAACGGATGGTGCTGCTGAAGAACGTCGATGTCCACTGGATGGACCACATCGACGCGATGGATGAGCTGCGGCGCGGCATCTACCTGCGCGGCTACGGCCAGCGCGACCCGGTAGTGGAATACCGGATGGAAGGCTCCGAAATGTACGACGGCATGGTGCAGTCGATCCGCGAGGACACCGTGCGGATGCTCCTGACCCTGCGGGTGCGGGTGGAGGCTCCGGTGCAGCGCGAGCAGGTGGCAAAGCCTGCCGAACCACAGCCGGACGGAAGCTCCCGGCCGGTCCAGCGCACCTCCAAAAAGGTCGGCCGCAACGATCCCTGCCCCTGCGGCAGCGGAAAAAAATATAAACACTGCTGCGGAAGATAGTTTCCCACAGGCGCCGCCGCTTCCGGCAAAGGCGGAAGCAGCGGCGCCTTTTGCAGGCTGGGTCCGCGTCTGTTTCGAGATCTTTCGAGGCATCTTTTCGACGCCGCGCTCTCCGATATATTCGGCCCCGCGCTCCCCCGTCACCGCCTTGATCCCGGTCTGCATTGGAGTCAGTCATACCGCTGGCTAAGCCGGCGGTTTATACAGCCCTGATCAGAGCCGGCTGCCGGCAAGCACCTCAAGAGGCGCTGGATAGATTCGCCAATCGCATAATGTTTACAGGCAGCCGCTAAAGCGGCCTGTTTTTATGCCTTTGTATTCCTGCTACCCGTAAACGGGTCTATGTACTCTTTGATGGATATTTGGTCTGCCATTATATCCTCTTGCAGTTGATTTTTGATATACTCCGCTATTGCAGTTTTATTACGTCCCACTGTGTCGACATAATAACCTCTGCACCAAAAGTGTCTGCTCCCGTATTTATATTTCAGATTGGCATGTCTATCGAATATCATCAGAGAGCTTTTACCTTTGAGAAAACCCATGAATTGTGCTACGCTCAAACTCGGCGGAATACTTACCAGCATGTGGATGTGGTCCGGACATGCTTCGGCTTCAATCAGCTCAACATTCTTTTGCTTGCATAACTCTCCAAGTATTACTCCTATGTCTGCTTTTATCTTACCGTATCTCTCTCTTTTCGCCAGTATTTTGGTGCAAAAACTATATGGCACTGGCATCTCCACCTGGAATGTGATAAACTTTGTATGTCGTTCACGGCAAAACCTCCTTTTGTTTTCTTATGCGGTCGGCAAACCTGCATTGACTTTAACAAAAGGAGGTTTTCTTGTATCTAAAGATTTTAATCCTCACCGGCATAGCCGGTGGTTATTTAACGCTAAAGCTACAAAAAACCGCCGCCCATCCGGCCGGATGAGCGGCGGTTTTGCTTGTTTGGTCCCCAAGTATCTGCTTACAGATGGCTCTCCTGTTTGATTCTGAGCCTCAGCTTATCACTGATCATTGCAATAAACTCGCTGTTGGTGGGTTTGCCTTTGGTATTGTGGATGGTATATCCGAAATAGGAGGTCAGCACATCGACATCGCCGCGGTCCCACGCCACCTCGATGGCGTGGCGGATTGCCCGTTCAACCCGGGATGATGTGGTGGAAAAATGCTTGGCAACGGCGGGATAGAGCTGCTTGGTGACAGAATTGATAATATCAGGATCGTTGACCGCCATCATGATCGCTTCCCGCAGGTAGTGATAACCCTTGATATGCGCCGGTACGCCGATCTGATGGATGATATCGGTGATGACCACTTCAAGTCCGGGGCCTCTGCGCGCGTCGGTGATGCGGGTCACATTGTCCCCACGCTTGCGCCCGGAAAACTGCACAATCCGTTCGGCCAGCACCTCGATGTCGAAGGGGCGCAGAAAATAGTAAACTGCACCGGCTGCGAGCAGCTCCCGCTCGACCACCCCATTCTCATAATTGATCGTCACCATGAACTGCGTCTTGTTTTGGGGCGCTCTGTCATGGACTGCTTTCATCACTCCAAGCGCATCGAGATGGGGCATTACCACGTCGATGACGGCGACAGCCGGATTCTGTGCGAGGATCATTTCCACCACCTTTGCACCGTCCCTCGGTGCGGAGATGGTCTCATATCCATATCCGCGCAGCGCTGCGGCCGCCTGTGCGCAGAGCTCCTTATTATCCTCTGCTACCAGCACCTTCATCATTTCCGCCATTGTTGTTACCTCCTTGCGATGTTGTGTCTTTTGCCATCCATAGAATACCATATTTTGCCATAAGACGCAAGGCTTTTTGGAAATTTTTTCTAATTATTTTTGTTCCGCCAGCATTCTCTACGCCGCCTGTTTTTCCGCGCCGTTTTGTCGGTTTGCTTCACATTTCATATTTTCGGCAAAGATTGCGTAGCCGCGGGTCGGATCATTGACAAAAACGTGGGTAACCGCTCCAACCAGCTTTCCATCCTGTAGAATGGGAGAGCCGCTCATTCCCTGAACAATTCCGCCCGTTACCGCGAGCAGATTTGCATCGGTGATACGGATCACCATATTCTTGGTGGGGTTTGCGTCGGAAGCTGCAACCCGCTCGATTTCAATCTGGTAGCTCTTGGGACTCTTTCCCTCCACTGTCGTGTAAATGGAGGCCGGGCCGGGTTTCACCTCGGTTTTCAGCGCCATCGGCACCGGCTGGTTCTGCGCGGGGGAATAGCTGCACCGGCCATAGATGCCGGTCTCATCGTTGTGAATCAGCGAACCGATCACCTGTCCGGAGCCAAAAATCCCTCGCAGTTCGCCGGGGAACCCGCTTGCTCCCTTATTCACGCCGGTGATCGTCACCTCGACCGCCTCGCCGCTGGCCAGCGGCATCAGCGCACCGGTATCAATGTCGCAGATCGCATGGCCGAGGCCCGCAAAGACCTGGCTTTCCGGATCATAATAGGTCATGGTTCCGATTCCCGCCGAGGAATCGCGCACCCACATTCCCGCCTTATAGCTTCCGTCTGCCGGGGAGCAGACCGGGACAAGCTGGGCCGTTTTTTCCTGCGTGCCGCGGCGAAAGCGCACGTCAAGGGGCTTTCCTCCCGAGGCAGTGACGATCGCCCCCACCTCTTCGTTGGTGGAAACCGTCTTTCCTGCCACCGACAGGATGATATCACCGGTCCTGATGCCTGCCTGCTTGGCGGGGTTTACCGCTTTCCCCTTGATATCCAGATCGCTCATGCCGACCACCATCACTCCTTCGGTAAACATTTTGACCCCGAAGGGCGTCCCCGCCGGGATGACCATCTCCCGTTCAACCACCTGAACGCTGACCGTCTTAATGACCGGTCCGCCCCAAAGGGAAAGGGTGGTGGAATAGCGGTTTCCCGCCTGACAGAGAAGCTCGTCGGGCATCCGGTCGGCCCATCCCTGTGCCCGGATGCCCCAAAGATTGGGCAAGATCAGACGCTGGCCCTGTGCGACATAATAGTGATCGGGCAGGAATGCCCCCAAGGCAAAGACAATTCCGAGAACGCCGCTTAAAAAGAACGACACGACGGCTACTGAAATGCGGTATGCCCTTCTCATTGCCGCTACCTCCTCTTCCTCATTCGTTTTAGGAAGCGCAATCACGCTCCCGATCTTAGAATGAGCCGGCGGCGGTATCTTTAGAAGCGGCAAATAGTCCGCCCAAAGGCAAACTATGCTTCGCCTGCCAGACGCACCGGCATCAAAACGGCAGGCGGCCGGGAACGGGAGGAAAATAACAAAAAGCTTCCTCATCTTTGAATGACAAATTTTTCTTTTTTCTGCTGCCGTCAATGGAATTAGTATGTGCGCGGCGGGTCGGATTAAAGGGATGAAACAAAAATTTTTCGGGAAAGATATCTTTTGAAATGCTGCACAGAAATGCAGCCGATCTTTCAGAAAAGGAGCGGTTTCATGCTGATCACCCTCTGGAGGACCATGATTCTCTTTATCGCGGTCACCTGTTCGCTTCGGTTTATGGGAAAACGCCAAATCGGAGAGCTTCAGCCATCCGAGCTGGTCACCACCATTATGGTTTCCAATATTGCGGCAATCCCAATCGAAAACCCCGGCTCTCCGATGATCAACGGCCTGCTTTCGATCGCACTGCTCGCCTGTCTGGAGGTGCTTTTCTCCGCGCTGCTTCTGAAAAGCAAAAAGCTGCGCGGCATCATCATCGGCCATCCGCGGTGCGTCATACGGGATGGCACCGTTGACCAGCGGGAGCTGCGCTCCCTGCGCTGGTCCATCGACGACCTCATGGAAATGCTGCGCAGTTCCGGAACCTTCGACATTTCAGAAGTGCTGTTTGCCATTGTGGAAACCAACGGCAGCCTTTCAATCTATCCAAAATTTTCCAACCGTCCTGTCACGAACGGCGACCTCTCGATGCTGGACATTGAACCTCCGGCCTCGGAAGCTCCTCCCGTAATCGTCGTCGCGGACGGAGAGCTTGACCGCAACGCGCTCGGCTACTGCAACCTCAGCGAACGCTGGCTGAAGGAACTGCTGACCGAGCGGAAGCTCAAGCTCGAGGACATTTTTCTGCTCAGCTGCAACCGCGCCGCGGAGGTACACATTGTCAAAAGGGAGAAAAAAGCATGAAGCGCACTGCAATTGCCGCCGTTTTGTTGATTCTCCTGCTGTCAGGATGCTTCTTCCTGTCGCGGGGACTCCAATCGGCCACCGACCGGCTTTCCCGTGAGGCCTCCGCGATAGAAACTGCCGTTCGTGAAAAGGACGGCAATCGAATCGGCCGTTCGCTCGAAAGCTTCCTGCAAAGCTGGGAGCGGGACCGCCCCTTCTTTGTCGCTCTCTGCGGACGGACAAACTGCGAGCCAATTGACACGGTTTTGGCAGAGATTCCCATCTGGTATGAGGTTGAAGACACGGGCGAGCTGCTTGCCGCTCTCTCCCAGCTTTCCTCCCATGTTTCCGAGCTGTGGGAGCTGCAGGCTCCCAGGCTGACCAATCTGTTTTGAATCCGGCGGCAACTCAGTCCTTCTTATTTCCCTGCCCTTCCGAGGACTCGCTCTCCCCGGCGCTGTGGGCCAGCAGATTCTTCAGTTCTTCCATAAAGGAGCCGATATCCTTGAACTGGCGGTAGACCGAAGCGAACCTGACATAAGCCGCTTCATCGATTGTCTTGAGCTGTTCCATTGCCATCTCGCCGATCTGGCTGCTGGGGCATTCCCGTGCGAGCGAGTTTTGCAGAGTCAGCTCGATTTCATCGACGGCGCGCTCGATCTGGGAAAGCGAAACCTGTCGTTTCTCGCAGGCGCGCAGCATGCTGTTGAAAAGCTTATTCCGGTCGAAGCCTTCGATCGATCCATCCTTTTTGAGCACCATCAGCGGCACCGTCTCGATGGCCTCATAGGTGGTAAAGCGCCGCTGGCATCTCAGGCATTCCCGCCGCCGCCGGATTCTTTCCCCATCGTCGGTAGGGCGTGAGTCAACCACCTTACTTTCCCCGTAGGAGCAAAAAGGGCATCTCATCTTTTGATTCCTCCCCGTATCCTTTTCAGCGATTCCGGGCCAAGTCCGGAATGGAGCCGGCCGCTCCGCATGCGAAAGGCGGGGCCAGCAGCCCGGGACGGATCCTCTCCTTCCGGCGCGCAGAGGCGGCAATTCGGTCCGACAGGATGCACCGCCGAATGGAGAGGAGCTTTTCGTCAAGATGAGTATAGCATGTCCGGTCACGCCTTGCAACGCCGCGCGAACTTTTCCCGGGAAATTATCCCTTCTGTTTTTTATGATTTCCCACACAGAGAAACGCGGTAGAAAGGCCTTCTGCCGAGGCGCCGGACGGTCAGCGCCGTCAGCTCGGTGGGATCGGGCTGAAGGCGGGTATACCGCTGGGCCAGTTCAACAATCTTATGGTGGTCACAGTCAAAGCCCGAAACCAGCGCCACCTGCTCCCCGGAAGCATTATAGGCCGCCACTCCGCCGAGAAGACAGACCGAACCGTCTTCGCGAACTCCAATCGAAAAGACTGTATCATAGCGGAGCGGCAGGCTGGCATTTAAAAACTGCTGTAAGCGGTCCATAAAGATCTCCTTCCAATTTTTTACTGATTATATCATATTTTACTTTTATTGGAAATTTACAAAATAACCAATTTTTCCCTTTCCGTTCTTGTAATTTCAACAAGAGACAAAATAACAGAGCCTTCTGCGCATTTTCACTCAAAATGTGCAGAAGGCTCTGTTATTTTCACGAAAGGCTCTGAAGAAACCGGCAGCTTTTTGCCAGCTGCTCTTCCTCCCCATAATTGCTGCGATACAGTTCGATGATGACATCTCCCTGGTAACCGGCCCCGCGCAGGATGCCGGCCATCTGTGCAAAATCGGCTTCGCCTGTACCGGGCGCAAGGCAGTCGTGCGCGGAATCATGGTCGCTCACATGGACATGCCGAAGATTTTTCCCCGCCAGCCGGAGCATCTCCATCGGTTCCTCCCCTGCGCGCAGCGCCTGTTTCAGGTCGATCACGAGTCCGGCGTCAGGGATTGCACGTATCATCTCGGCAAGGAACTGGGCCTTTCCGCTGTAGAAGCGCGCCACGTTTTCCTGGCATACCTCCACACCGTATTGACGGCCCACCTGCATCAGCCCCGCAAACCGCTCAAAATAGAGGGCATGTGCCGCCGGAATAAACTCCCGCAGGCCGTGGAACACGAGAATTTTCGCGCCGACAATGTTGCAGAATTCAAAGTAGCGCCGGTAATCCTCGATCGAATCGAGGTAGCGGCGCGGATATTTGGTGAAGAACCGGATTCCTTCGTACTCAGAGGAATAGGGATGTACAGAGACAATCTGCGCGCCGGCCGCATCGGCCTTTTCCCGCAGCAGACGCGCAAAAGCGGGAACCCTCTCGCTTTCGGTGTTGAGGAACACCTCGACTGTCCGAATCCCCATGGAAAGCAGGTGGTCAAGCGCCTCCTCAATCAGCATCGGGAAGAGACAGGACGTGGATACGCCCGCCCGCATAAAATTCCTCCTTTTTCATGAAATACCGGAGTCATGACCTCGGTTAAACCGGGGGGCTTGCGTAAGCCCCAGAAGGTCTTCATACCGGCAAGCCTCTCAAGAGGCACTGAATAATCTGTCTCTTGCATCACATGCACGGCAGCCCGTAAACAGGCGATTGCTGTTCCAACGGCAACTTTTTGATAATCGTAAAGTTGTCGTTCGTTTCTCGCTTCGCTCGATGCTTGAAGCGAAAGCTTTTTTACTCTCCTCAGCAGAACTGGGGATTCTTACATCGCTGAAGCATATAAAAGGAACGGCCGCCGGCGGGAATTCCGACAGATTTCCCGGGCGGCGGCCGTTGGTGTAAAAAATTATGCCGCTTTCTTTTTCTGCCACATGGTCCAGAGAGCGGGTGCGATGCACACAGAAGAATAGAAGCCCGAAACCATACCGATGATCATCGGGAAGGAGAAGGAAAGGATCGTGTTAACGTTGTAGAGCAGCGCCACAAGCGAAACCACAACCATCGCCGAGGCGGTGGTCACGCTGGTGAGCAGCGAACGGGTCATCGACTGGTTCAGGCTCAGGTTGACCAGATCTTCCACCGGCATGGAGGTGCCGTAGATCCGGCGGTTCTCACGAATCCGGTCATAAATTACGATGGTATCGTTGAGGGAGTAGCCCAAAATCGTCAGACAGACGGCGATAAAATTGGCGTTGAGCGAGATACGCCCGATCACAAAGACGGCAAAAACCATCAGAATATCATGGACCAGAGCAACCACAGCGGTCACGCCGGCCGACCAGCCGCCGATCCGGCGGAAGCGGAAGCTGACATAAAAGACCATCAGCAGGGCTGCAAAGCCGATCGCCACCAGACACTTGGCGAGGAACTCCCCGCCGATCGTCGGGTTCACGACGCTGATCGAGGCGGTTTCAATCTCATTGCCGGAGAACTGTTCATTCAATGCCGCCGCAAGGGCAGCCTGACGCTCGGCGTCAATTCCTTCGCTGGTCGGCAGCGAAAGCACAATATTCCGTTTGCCGGTCGCGATATCGGTGGATTCCTGCATGGAGACACTCTGTCCAAGAACTTTCTCGGCGGCCTTCTGGAAGGCGGGGGCATCAAGATCCCCGGTGTAGGAATAGGTCAGCAGCGCGCCGCCCTTGAACTGGATGTCAAGGTTGACCCCGAAGACAAGCGCGCACGCGAACATGACGACGATCAGCATGATCGAGATCGTGAAGTAATATTTACGATGTGCAAAGAAGTTAATATTCCAGTTTTTCATCAGTTCTTACCTCCGTAGAGCGCAGGATTCCGCGCCCAGCTCTGACGGGAAACCGACTTGAGCATCAGCCGCGAGGCGAGGACGCCCATCAGCAGGTTCAGGAGCACGCCGATCAGAAGGGTGTAGCCGAACGAATAAATCGTTCCGGCGGCGGAGGTGCCGAACATAAAGAAGAGCGGCGAAAGGATTCTGGCAAACAGGCTGTCGGGAGGCCCGAACGAGCCCATCAGGATAATCGCGACGATAATGACCGTCACATTGCCGTCCAGAATCGCGGAGAAGGCGCGCTTGAAGCCCGAATCCACCGCGGAATCGAGCGAACGGCCGTTGGCCAGCTCCTCCTTGATGCGTTCGGCGGTGATGATGTTGGCGTCGACACCGAAGCCAATCGCCAAAATGATGCCGGCGATCCCAGGCAGGGTCAGCGTAAAGGACGGGAACACCGAGAAGAATCCGGTAATCGAAGCGATCATCAGGATCACCTGTCCGGCCAGTGCGATAATCGCCACCAAACCGGGCAGCCGGTAGCAGACCAGCATGATGGCCGCGACGACTGCAAAGGCGATGGCCCCCGCCATCATCATGGCGTCCTTGGCGCCCGCGCCAAGGGTCGGGGAGATGGTGTTGTAATTCTCGGTGACCAGCGCAAAGGGCAGCGCACCCGCGTTGATCTTATTGGCGAGATCGGTCGCCTCCTGCGAGGTGAACTGGCCTGTAATCTGGGCGATGCCGTCGTTGATCTGATTTCTGACGGTGGGAGCCGAAATCAGCGTCTCGTCCATCCAGATCGAGATCGGCTGACCGATCAGACGCCCAGTGGCCTCGGCAAACTTCTGCTTGCCGGATTCCTTGAGCTTCAGCTCCACCCCATATTCGGGGGTGCCGGCGCTGTTGGCGGTGCTGTAAACGGCGGTCGCGGATTCGATATCCTTGCCTTCCAGCACAGGCTTATTCAGGGTATCGCCGGCGGGCTTGCCGTCAGGTCCGATATTGGCCCCCTCGCGGAAGGTGAGGTTCGCCATCGCGCCGAGTTCGGCGATGGCCTGCTCGGGGTTGAATTCGGTCTCGTCGGCCTTCCACGGGAAGCGCACAATAATGCGGTTCTTGTCGTGGTCGGTGTAGACCTCGCTGTCGGTGATATTCTGGCTGACCAGCCGGACCTGAATAATTGATTCGGCGGCGTCCATCTCCTCGGCGGTTGCGGTTACGCCCTCCGGCGGAGAGAAGGTGACATCGACGCCTCCGCGGATATCGATGCCCCAGCGCACATCGTCAATGCCCTTGATTGCACGGGTAGTGCTGTCGCCGTAGACGGTGGTTACCCCAGCAACGGTCAAATAGCCCATCGCAGCAATCAGCAGTACGATGATGAAAAACACGGGTTTTCCAACCTTTTTCACAGTCTTGCCTCCAGTTTGTGTTTTAGCCGAGCATCCCTGTTTTTGTGTCCGTTTCGCAGCCAAAGCGAAGCCTCGGGGACGCCGCTTGACCTTGCATCGGTCCGACAGTCAGAACGAAGCTTGGAAAGCGCCGCTTGGCCCCGCATCGGTTCCGACGGTCAGAGCAAAGCCCCAGGATGTCGCTGATCTTTTGACAGGAAAAAGCGGCGCTCATGGCCGCCGTTCCTTGGGTGGCGGGAAACGGCAGCCAAAAGCGCAGCGTCCACTCGGCATCAATACCCTATATTATAGGAGAATCGCAGGGGAATGTCAACGAAAGAATGCCCCCAAATCCGGTCCGCCAAACGCCGGAATCAAACCTTGAGTTCGGCCTTTGCGCCGAGAATCTCCTGATTCTGTGCAAGCAGCGGGTCAATATCGTGTTCCAGAAATTCGGCGACCTGCTCGGGCGCGCGGCCGACAAAGAGCGCGGGATGCATAATCTCGGAAAGCTCTTCCATGGTCAGACCAAAGGATGCATCGGCGGCGATCCGTTCGATGAGATCGTTTTTCCCGCCCTCCTCCTTGACCACCTTTGCGGCGGCCAGCGAGTGCCGGCGCAGGCGTTCGTGCAGCTCCTGACGGTCTCCGCCCTTCTTGACGGCGCGCATCATGATGTTCTCGGTCGCCATGAACGGAAGCTCGGCCATCACCCTAGCTTCGACAACCTTCGGATAAACAACCAGTCCATCGCAGACGTTGAGCATGATCTGGAGGATCGCGTCAACCGCCAGAAACGCCTCGCTGACCGCGATCCTCTTGTTGGCTGAATCATCGAGGGTTCGTTCAAACCATTGCACCGAGGCAGTCAGCGCCGGGTTGACGCTGTCGGCAATAACATAGCGGGCCAGCGCGCAGATCCGCTCACAGCGCATCGGATTGCGCTTATAGGGCATTGCACTCGAGCCGATCTGATGCTTTTCGAACGGTTCCTCCATCTCCTTAAAGTTCTGGAGAAGGCGCATGTCGTTGCCGAACTTCGACGCCGACTGCGCAATGCCGGACAGGACATCGACCACCTGCGCATCGACCTTGCGCGAATAGGTCTGACCGCAGACCGGAACCACCGCATCAAACCCCATCTCTGCGGCAATGCGGCGCTCCATCCGCTTGATCTTTTCGGAATCGCCGCCAAACAGCTCGCAGAAGCTCGCCTGCGTCCCGGTAGTCCCCTTGGCGCCGCGCAGCCGGAGGCTGGCGATCCGGTGGTCAAGCTCCTCGAGATCCATCAGAAATTCGTTCATCCAGAGGGTGGCCCGTTTGCCCACCGTCGTGAGCTGGGCGGGCTGCAGGTGGGTGTAGGCCAGCGCGGGCTGCGCCTTGTGCTCCCGCGCGAAGCGTGCAAGCAGTGCGAGGACGTTGATGACCTTGGTGCGCACCAAGCGCAGCGCTTCGCGCATGATGATGATATCGGTGTTATCCCCGACATAGCAGCTTGTCGCGCCCAAATGGATGATCCCCTTCGCCTTGGGGCACTGCACCCCATAGGCATAGACGTGGCTCATTACATCGTGCCGGACCTCCCGCTCGCGTGCCTCGGCCACATCATAATTGATGTCCTCTGCGTGGGCCTCAAGCTCGGCAATCTGCTCGTCGGTGATGTCGAGCCCCTCCGCCTGCTCGGCGCGGGCCAATGCGATCCAGAGCTTTCTCCATGTGCGGAACTTCATGTCCGCCGAAAAAAGATACTGCATCTCGTCGCTGGCATAGCGCGTTGAAAAGGGACTTTCGAATTTGGAATACATAAAGCCGATTCCTCCTGTCCATGTGTTCAGTACCCTACGATTCTACTACAAAACCGCCCCTGCATCAACGGATTTCGCGAGAAAAAGTGCGAATCGGGGGGATTTTATCCCGCGCGGATGGATTTTCCTACCCCGGCGTGGTACAATCGAAGCGGGACGCGGTGTCCCCTCCCCTGCCGGATGATCCGGCGCCGCAAAAGCGGAGCCATCTGCTTCACCGTTTCCAAAGGAGGTTTTCCAATGCGCTACGACGTTGCCATTATCGGGGCCGGGCCAGGCGGAAGCACCGCAGCAAGGCTTCTGGCGGGGAAGCTGTCGGTACTGCTGATCGATCCTAAAAGCGATGCTCCCGGCAGCTTTCAGAAGCCCTGCGGCGGGCTGCTTTCCCCCGACGCACAGAGATCGCTTGCGCGCTTTGACCTGACCCTTCCCCGGGATGTGCTGGTAGATCCTCAGATCTTCTCGGTGCGGACCTACGACCTTTCCTCCATGCTGGTGCGGGACTACCAGCGATTTTATCTGAATCTCGACCGCCGCCGCTTTGACCGCTGGCTGATGGAACTGATTCCCCCCGGAGTGGACCGCTTGGAAGCCAGGGCCGCCGCAGTCCGGCGGGAGGCGGACGGCTTCTCAATCCTCTGCCGGACGCCGGGAGGAGCAGAACAGGCTTTCTCCGCCCGGCGGATCATCGGAGCGGACGGAGCCCATTCGGCGGTGCGCCGCTGCCTCTTTCCCGGGCATCGGATGCGACGCTATGTCGCTGTCCAGCAGTGGTTTGAGCGTGAGGACCAGCACCCCTTCTATTCCTGCATCTTCGATCCCGAGGCCGGAGACTGCTGCTCCTGGTCAATCTCCAAGAACCGCTGGTTTATCTTCGGCGGAGCCTTTTCCCCGCAGAACTGCCGCTCTGTCTTTGAGGCGCAGAAAGAGCGGCTTGCCCGGCGTTTTGGCTTTGTGTTCGGAACCCCGGCCAAAACTGAGGCCTGCGAGGTGCTGCGTCCGCGCCGTCTCGGGGAAATCTGTTACGGAGACGACGGCGCGCTGCTGATCGGTGAGGCGGCCGGATGGATCAGCCCCAGCTCGCTCGAGGGAATCAGCTGGGCCTTTGACAGCGCCTGCGCCGCCTGCACCGCGCTGCTTGGAGGCCTTTCCCAAACGGGAAACCGCTATCGAAAGAATACCCGGCGCCTGCGGCTGCGCCTTGCCGGAAAGATCCTCAAAACCCCCGTTCTTTATCATCCCCTGCCGCGCCGTCTGATCATGCGCTCTGGGCTGCAGAGCATCCGCGCCGTTTCCGACGCGCGATAATCCCATTCTTTTACGGAGACGCCTGAGCGTCTCCTTTTTGTTTTCCTGCTAGAGTCTGTTTTAAAACCTTGCGATTGAGTGAAAAACGACGATGTAATAAAATGAGAGCATGAAGAGGCATGAAATAAGCGAAAAACAATGGAATAGGATCAAGGACAAGTTCCCGCCTG
>Ga0129316_1000158_pt1 | contig 48594 bp, 39 predicted proteins | sample Cm1ome_2_FD_94429 | JGI IMG/M metagenome (GOLD analysis project Ga0129316, IMG submission 94429) | Eastern black-and-white colobus group fecal microbial communities from Wisconsin, USA - Cm1022B metagenome | ecosystem: Host-associated > Mammals > Digestive system > Large intestine > Fecal...
AGCACCTTTTATATCGCTGCTTAAGGAATCTCCAATATGTAATACCTCCTCGGGAGATAAACCTACTCTATTTAATGCAAATTCAAATAACTCTTTTCTCGGCTTATATGCTTTTGCGTCTTCGCTTGTGAATACATCAGCCGGCTTCAAATCATGGTATTTGATGGCTTGCAACACATCATCTCTGTCAATATTGGATACAACATAGATTGAAATCGGACATAATTCAAAGAACTGTTTTGATTCCTCAAAAATAGGTGGTTTTATCCAATGATTGAACATCAAACCACTCAATGTCTTTGCATCGGCAGATGAATTGAAATGCTGGATTGTTTTTACTAATGACATGTATTCCAATTCTCTTTGAGTTACAAAATTATCGCCATATGCGTTAAGAAAAGCATTCTGAAACTCACCCCACCAATAAGAACCTATTTCTGACTTATCATTCACTTTTCCAGTATCATATATTTCTTGTGAAATTTGTTTTATCACTTCTCCGTCTTCGTGAACAACAGTACCATAAAAATCTACAAACAGTGCTTTAATCATTCCGTGTATGTCCCCCTTAAATTATCAACTCATCGGGCAGATTAACTGCCCATGTAAGTATTATACCACGCATTCCCACTTTTTTCAACCACTTTTCCACTCAAATCCCCATCGGCATAGCCTCATCAATATCAGCTTCACACTTAGGCTTTGTAATCCCCATAAACTGCTTAAGGGAATGCTTTCAAGCCGAAATTTTCGGACATTCTGCGTCACCTCCTTGAAATGGGCATAAAAAAAGAGCCTTGCGGCTCGGGGGATATAGGAAAAGGGGCAACCGTGCGTGGTTGCTCCTTTATTGTATTAAAGTGCGATGAATTGGAATTTGTCAATAAGCAATTCAGTATAATTAATTTTCCTTTATTCGTCCAAGGTATTATAAACTACCCTTACACCTTGTACGACATCATTTTCAGCATAAAATACCACGGTGAACATTTGGCTATGCTCTATGAAAAATAGTTTTTGATTGCTGTCTTGAGTGCCGTAAATATACCTATATAAGCCCCTATCCTCAAAATTATTTATTTTTGACGGCTCTCCGTATTTCTTCAGCACATCAGCCTTTGTTGAAACATTTGGCGTTATACCCCCAATTGAGCAATCATCCGATTCAAGAGCGATATCGTAAATAAACCCATCCTCTTCCTTTCCTTCTATAAAGTCACCGATTCCCGCTACAAACATTTCTTTTCCGTTAAAATAAAAATCTGCCAATCCTGTATCGTCAACATAATGCGTTTCACGCTTTTGGTATGTCCACGCATCATCCAAATCGCCAATTCTCTTTGGCAATTCAAAGGGCACCCCTTTTATAATGAAACTTTTCCGGACACGTTCTATATCAAATTCCGTTTCATCAGCGTTATTTGAATCGATGTCAGAACTTAAATTATTGTTTCCTGTTGGTCCTTTGGCACAGCCTGTCAAACTGCAAAGTAATGTCGCTGCAATCAACAACGCAACTGTCCGTTTTATTCTTTTGCCAACACAATTAATTATAGACATAAGCACACGACCTTTCAACGAAATGAAACTGAGTTATCTACCAACATATACATATTCCGATTATCGGGCAGATTAACTGCCCTCACAGACTCATTATACCACGCATTTCCACTTTATGCAACCGATTTTCCTATCAAATTGCCATCGGCACAGCCTCATCAATATCCGCTTCACACTTAGGCTTTGTGATCCCCATAAACTGCTTAAGGGAATGCTTTCAAGCCGAAATTTTCGGACATTCTACGTCACCTTCTTGAAATGAGCATAAAAAAGAGCCTTGCGGCTCGGGGTGAAATATATGAAAAAGGAGCAGCCGGGGTGCTCCTTTAGTGTGTTAAACTGCTCGATAAATAGGAATTTATCGAGTTAAGCAATAAATCATAATTGCTTGTTGAACATTAAGCAGATGCTTTTTAAACTCATATCCAACGAAATAATCCGAATCAATTACATCAGCTGAAACTTCTTCTCCACGATAAAATGGCGGGCAAGGATTTAACACAGCTCCCTTATTTGCTTTTTTCATAGCATCTAATGTAATCATACACTCCCTAAAATCATTTAGAATGGCAGATGGTAATGAATCGGTACATATAATGTCTTTTCCTATAATTGCTTCATAAATATTACTATACGACGCCAAACCCTCAATTTCATAACCATTTCCGCAACACTGCTCCAGATTAAAGCCCATAACAGTTGCTGCTTCTTTCCACGCCAAACCAATATTGCCGTTACTACCACAAAATAGGAACTTGTCATTTACAAAATTCTTTCGGATTTTCGAAAGTGCATACATATCTGTAAGCACTTCACAAGGATGGTTTATGTCGGTCATTGCATTAATAACAGGCACAGATAAATATTGTGACATTTTCTCGATAACATTTATATCCTTATGTCTAACAATCACCATATCCGCCCAGTTATTCAAATAGCCACAAACATCTTTCAAATCTTCCTTTTTATCAAGCGTTTCCGTCGGAAATAAAATAGGATGTCCACCTAACAAATATATTCCCTTCTCAAAAGTAACTCGTGTTCGAATACTGGAATTAGGGAAAAACAGAACTACACTATTACCTTTTAAAATATCCTTGTAATTTCCCTGCTCAACTTTATCTGTTATGTTAAAAATATCAGCAATCTCCTTTGCATGATAATCCGTCAATCTTATAAGATTTTTCAATTTTATTCTCCTTCTCAAATTCCGATTTATCGGGCAGATTAACTGCTCTTATAAACTCATTATATTACGCATTCCCACTTTTTTCAACCGCTTTTCCAATCAAATCCCCATCGGCACAGCCTCATCAATATCCGCTTCACGCTTAGGCTTTGCAACCCTATAAAAACTTGAAGTAGGATTACAACAGTTTTTCTAATTCTATCAGTAATTTTTCTTTCATATCTTCTAATTCTGTCTTTGAAGGGCGGTTATTATCATTGTACATTTTTTCCATTGGATACCACCAAACAGGTCCTTTTCCGTTGTTGCCATAGTTTTCTATATCTCCGCTTTTCCTTGGAAATAGGTGCCAGTGCAGATGTGTATCGCCATTGCCTAACAATTCATAGTTCATTTTTTCTGCTCCAAAAGCGTTTGAAACTGCTTCGGCGACTATGGACATTTCCTCTAAAAACTTAATCTTTTTCGAATGGGTTAATTGAAACAGTTCAGTTTTATGTTCTTTGCAAAGAAATAATGTATAGCCCTTAAAATGCTGATTATCACCAATAACTACATAACCTGTTTGCAATTCTTTAACGAAGTATGGATTCGTACCATTGTTGATCATTTTAATTCTGTCGCATATAAAGCACATACTCTAAACCTCTCATTTCCTGTTTGTCCGGAATAATAACTGCTCGTTCAAGACTATTATAGCATAATCCTTTACGTTAATCTGCTTTATAAATGAAAAAATTATAAAATCTTTTCCATATACCCACAGGTAAAAGGGAAAAAATCATATTTTTTGGTTCCTGTATGTGTAAATCCGAATTGCTCATACCAATTTTTTAATTTTTTGTTTTCCTCGACTATTCCGATGTTGATTTTTACGCAATTTGTTTTTTTGGCAGTATTAAAGGCATGAAATAACAGTTCTTGACCGATTTTTCTGTGTCTGTATGTCGGAAGTACACATAAATTATTTAACTCACACTCATTATTACTCTGCAATAGCAATGAATAGTAGCCAACAATTTTCCCGTTATCCCAAAAGGCATACATACGTCTATGCTCACCGAATAAATGCCACTTTAATCTTTCTTCCGTTGTTGCGAATGCTGTGAATTTAGGTGCATTTTCAGCGGTAAAGCCAAACTCGTCAGCAACTGTGGCAAAGCTGACTCTGATTACATTTACACACTCGCAAATATCTTTTTCATTCACTTCCTCTATCATGGTAAGTACCTCCGTATTTAGATTTAGGAGCAGTGCGTTGGTTCTTAAATAAATTGTATCATATAAAACTTAGTAATTCAAGGGATATTTACAAAAAGGCTGAACAATCACTTGATGATGTATGAGAAAGAATTTCAAGCATTCACGTTTACTGCTCATCAAGCCTTTTAACAGCTTAAAATACACGGACAAACAAGCCGTGAATATTAAGCTCTCGTATTAGGCGGATATTATATAAATTGTAGTGTCAGTCTATTGCGTTTTGTTGCCGGATTGCGCAACCAAGCAAAATATGATAAAATAAATTCCGATATAAAACAGGATTTAAGGATTATTTAATAATTTCTATGCTACAATGTAATCACAACGATAAAAGGAGCAAGGAAATGTATTTAAACATACTGAAAAAAGACCTTAAACGAAAAAAGACAATGAATATAATCCTGCTTGTATTTATCATACTTGCAACGATGTTTGTGGCAAGCGGACTAAATAATGTATTTACTGTTATGAACGGCACGGATTATTATCTTGACAAGGCGGAAATCGGGGATTTTGTTGTTATCACAATGGGCAATGAGTCAACAGGATATGCCGACGGCATACTCGACAAAGCTGATTGTGTAAACGGATACAAAATCGAAACCTGTATTTTCGGTTCGCAGGACAGCGTTTCACGCATTGACGGCTCAGCGGTTGAAACCAAAAACACAGCATTGTTTCAGTCAATATCCGACACAAAGCTCAAGTTCTTTGATACGGCGAACAAGTCCGTTTCCGCTGTAAATCAGGGCGAGGTTCTGATTGCGGGTAAATTTATAGAAAACAACGGTTTCAAGGTAGGCGATTATATCCGCATAAAATTGGGCGATGTGGAAAAGGAATTGAAAATTGCAGGAAAAGTAAAGGACGCTTTTTTAGGCTCTGATTTTATGGGCAATACACGCTTTTTGCTCAATCAGGCTGATTATGACACATTCATTGCAGATGAAATGATAAATGCACATTATCTGGGCGAGGTTATCTACATCGAAACCGATGATGTCAAAGCAACAACCTCAGCTATTGCCGATATCCCCGGAATTGCCTTTACAGGCGCAAGAGATATTCTTAAAATGTGCTATGTAATGGAAATGATTGTAGCGTTTATCATACTCATTTTAAGCGTATGTCTTATAATAGTTTCTTTCGTGGTGCTCCGCTTTTCTATCGGCTTTACAATTGCCGAAGAATACAGAGAAATCGGCGTTATGAAGGCTATCGGAATTAAAAATTACAAAATCAGGGGGCTTTACATAGTAAAGTATCTGATGATGTCGGTAATCGGCGGAATTATCGGATTTTTTGCAAGTATTCCCTTCGGAAATATGCTGATTATGTCTGTAAGCGAAAATATGGTGCTTGGAAATGACGCAGGCTTCCTTATAAATATTATCAGTGCAGTCGGCACTATGATTATAATTCTTCTGTTCGCTTACGGATGCACAAGCAGGGTAAAAAAGCTTACACCTATTGACGCAATTCGCTCGGGACAGACAGGTGAACGTTTTGGCAAAAAGAGCTTTCTGCGGATAGGGGAAACAAATTTAAAGCCTTCTGTATATATGGCGTTAAACGATGTTTTAAGCGCACCAAAACGCTTTATGACGATTATAATTTCGTTCTTCCTCTGCACACTTTTTGTGCTTATGCTGGCCAACACTGTCGCTACTATGAAAAGTCCGAATCTTATCACAACCTTCGGAACAGAAAGCGACCTTTACATAAACGATGTAGCCGGTGTAATGAAGTTTATGAATACAGGCGATAAGGAAAGCTTGTCAGATGAGCTGAATAATCTTTCCGATAAAATTTCAGACGAGGGTATGCCTTGTAATGTAAGCGTCGATATACAGTATAAATACAAGGTTATAGCTATGGAAAATGAATATGCTGTATCCTGTGCACAAAGCCTGAATATCCCCGTAGGTGAATACGATTATCTTGAAGGCTCTGCTCCGCAGAACAGAAATGAGATTGCCGTGACACCCAAGATTTCGGAAATGCTTGGTGCCGGAATCGGCGATACTGTGACAATTGATTTCGGAACTGAAAAAATCGACTGTATAGTAACAGCGTATTTTCAGACGATGAACAATCTCGGCGAGCTTATCCGTCTTCACGATGGCGCACCCACCGATATGAGCTGTGTTTCAACTATCAGACAGTATCAGGTGGACTTTACCGACAACCCATCTGAAAGTGAAATCGAAAGCCGAAAGGAAAAAATCAAGGAGCTTCTGGATGTTGAAGATGTAATGAATGCAACTGAATACTGTATAGACTGTGTATCGGTTGTTCCCACAATGGAGGCCGTTCAGGTTCTGCTTTTGGCAATAACGATTGTTGTGGTAATTCTTGTTACAGTTCTCGTTGAACGCTCATTTATTTCCGATGAAAAAAGTCAGACTGCCCTTTTAAAGGCTATCGGTTTTCAGAACGGAACTATAATCAGCCGGAACACCCTGCGTTTCGGAATAGTTGCTCTTGCAGCAGCAATTTTAGCGGCAGCAGCTTCAATACCTATGACAGAACTTTGCATTACACCCCTTTACGGAATGATGGGCGCAACAAAAGTCAAGTTTAACATTGACCCGTTGCAGATATTCCTGATTTATCCGACAATTATTTTTACTGTAACAATTGTTTCAGCATTTCTCACTTCGCTTTACACAAGAAAAATCAAGTCCTCAGACACAGCCAATATTGAATAAGAAAGGAAACCGTTATGAATATTTTAGAAGTAAAAGACCTGTGCAAAACATATATCGTAAACAAGCGACAGAACAATGTGCTTAAAAATGTAAGCTTTACCGTTGAGGAGGGCGAGATGGTGGCTGTTATGGGACCGTCAGGCTCGGGTAAGTCAACTCTTCTCTACGCCGTTTCGGGCATGGACGGCATTACTGCAGGCGAGGTGCTGTTCTGTGGCAGGAATATCGCAAAAATGGGGGAAAGGGAGCTTGCCGATTTAAGACTTGACGAAATGGGATTTATCTTTCAGCAGATGTATATGCTGAAAAACTTAACGGTGCTTGACAACATCATACTTCCTGCGGTACAATCGAATAAGAATACCGAAACACGAAAAGAAATCGTTCAGCGTGGGCAGGATTTAATGCGTAAGCTGGGTATTATCGAAATCGCCGACAACGACATTAACGAGGTTTCGGGCGGACAGCTTCAGCGTGCCTGCATCTGCCGCAGTATGATCAATAACCCGAAAATGATTTTTGCCGACGAACCGACAGGCGCACTCAACCGTACATCGTCCGATGAAGTTATGGAAGAACTTGCAAAGCTAAATGCCGACGGTACGACAGTTATGCTTGTAACTCACGATGTTAAGGTTGCGGCGAAATGCACAAGAGTTATGTATATAGTTGACGGCAATATCAGGGACGAATATAATCTCGGCAGATGTGAAAGCAATTCTCAGGTGAGAGAGCGTGAACGTGCGCTGAACAACCGGTTACTTGAATTAGGGTGGTAATATGACCGATATTTTAATTGTTGAAGACAATGAAGAACTTGCCGATATACTGTGTGATTTTCTCCGTGCGGAAAACTACACGGTATCTGTTGCCAAAACAGGTGAAAAAGCCTTGCCGCTGTATGAAAAATACGGCGCAAGGCTTATTGTGCTTGACATAATGCTTCCCGGAATTGACGGCTTTGCGGTGTGCAGAAAAATCCGTGAGGAAAGCGACACGCCCATACTTATCGTAAGTGCAAAGGTCGACAAGGAGGATAAGCTGAACGGGCTTATTCTTGGTGCGGACGATTACATTGAAAAGCCGTATGACATTGACATAATGCTTGCAAAAATTGCAGGTATTTTCAAGCGTCGGTACGCAGTTGATGAGCTTATCGACGGGGATATTCGTGTCAATAAGGTGAGCAGAACGGTATGCAGAAACGACATACCGATTGAACTGACGGTAAAGGAATTTGATTTACTGGTACTGCTTATCGAAAACAAGGGCAGGATCCTTACAAAGGAGTACCTTTTTAATCAAATCTGGGGCAGTGACAGCTTTTCGGAACAGCAGACTCTCACAGTGCATATAAAGCGGCTTCGTCAGAAAATCGAGGACGATCCGAAAAATCCGAAGCATATACAGACGGTATGGGGAGTAGGCTACAAATATGAAAGCATTTAACAAAATTTTTGCCTTAGCGGTTGCGGTTATAATTACGGTTTTTGTTACAGCAAATGTGATACTTCTTAAGGATAACAGCGGCGGCAGACCATATCTTGTAGAGGTTTCAAGGCTTGTAAACGAAATCGAAAACGGGAACGCTTATGACATTTCAGATTGCAAATATGTAACGGGCGTAAGCGAGTACGCCGAGGGCTTTTACAATTCCCACAGCGACTACGTTATCAGAGAGATAAACGGCGAGCTGTACCGCTTTGATTATACCGCTGACGGAAGTGTTGATAAGGCGGAAACAATAATTGTTGTCAACGTAATCCTCGGCATAATGTCTGTGGTAATCATTGCGGTTATGGTTTACATAAGGGCAAAAATTCTCGCTCCGTTTGAGAAGCTCTCTGATATTCCTTATGAGCTTTCAAAGGGTAATCTTACTGCACCTGTAAAGGAAGCGAAAAACAGGTTTTTCGGGCGATTTGTCTGGGGCGTGGATATGCTCCGTGAGAATATGGAACAGCAGAAAGAGCGTGAATTAAATCTGCAAAGGGAGAAGAAAATGCTTTTGCTGTCCCTGTCGCACGACATAAAAACTCCCTTGTCGGCTATAAAGCTGTATTCAAAAGCACTCTCAAAGGGGCTGTATACCGACAAGGAAAAGCAGCTTGAAATTGCCGAAAGCATCAATGCCAAAGCTGATGAAATAGAGGGATATGTTGCTGAGATCATCACTGCTTCAAGAGAGGACTTTTTAAGTCTTGATGTTACAATGGGCGAGTTTTATCTGTCGGAGCTTGTAACAAAAATCAAGCTTTACTATACCGAAAAATTGTCGCTAATAAAGACTGATTTTTTCGTTGGAGAATACGGTGATTGCCTTATAAGCGGAGATCTTGACCGAAGCGTCGAGGTGGTTCAGAATATAATGGAGAACGCCATAAAATACGGCGACGGCAAGGAAATTTCAATCAGCTTTTCCGAAGAGGAGGGCTGTATTCTTATTGCTGTGAAGAATAGCGGCTGTACGCTTCCTGATACGGATCTGCCGCACATCTTTGAGAGCTTCTGGAGGGGCGCAAACGCAGAAAACCTGAAGGGAAGCGGACTTGGGCTTTATATCTGCCGACAGCTTATGCACAAGATGAACGGCGAGGTATTCGCACAGATCAAGGACGGAGATATGTGCGTAACGGCGGTGTTCGGGAAAACATCTTGCGACAGGCGGGGTTGAAGAAATTGTATGGCAATATTTTTGGAAACTGTAAGGGGGGTGAGTGGGAAGCATATTGCAGGGATAAGTCTGTTTGAAGATTTCCGGTATTACACCCGAACGCTGAAATCGTGGTTTGACGGTATTATCAGTTTATTTGCTACAGTTACACCTACGGCTTTACCGAAGTCTGCAACAACAAGGTTAAAGTTTTAACGATAAATGCTTATGGTTACAGAAATTTCAGAAGATTCCGTAACCGTATTCTCCACATTTTTTCTCATCAAAAATTATCAGCGGATGCTTGATTCGAACCTGCTGACGCAATTTTCTGCTTTTTTTGTACTCAGACTATTGACAAAGGACCTAAAGTAAATTATACTGAAGATAAGCTAAATAAACCGAAAAGGCAAACATTATTTAGTCATCTTAAAACCAACTTATTTATTATGTTTTTTAAGGAGCGTGCAGCTATGAACAACAAAACGAGATCCCCGATACAATTCAAAAGAATGCTTTCATTACTGATGACATTCTTCGTGTTGGCATTAAGCATTAGTGGCGTTAGTGGCATTAGCGGTTTTAGCACTACAGCATCCGCAGCGAGCAATGGATTCTATGTTAATGGAACATCCATCTATGATGCAAACGGCAACATATTTAAGATGCGTGGTTTGAACATACCGCATGCGTGGTTCAGTTCTTATACAGAAACATCTATTAAGGCGGCTGCATCTTTGGGAGCCAACACTGTGAGAGTTGTATTATCTGATGGTCAGATATACAGCAAAACCTCTTCCGGTGAGGTTGAGTATATAGTTAATCTTTGCAAGCAGAATAACCTGATTTGCATACTTGAGGTGCATGATACAACCGGTAGTGACAGCACATCATATCTTAATAATGCTGTAAACTATTGGATCGAGCTTAAAAATCTTCTTAATTCCAACACTAAATATGTCATTCTTAACATTGCAAATGAATGGTATGGCTCGTGGAATGGAAGTGCATGGGCAGAAGGATATAAGTCAGCAATCAAGTCTTTGCGAAATGCCGGAATAAACAATATGCTGATGGTTGACTGCGCCGGCTGGGGACAGTATCCTGATTCAATCAAGTACAATGGCAAAGAAGTATTTAACGCAGATTCACAGAGAAATACGGTGTTTTCTATCCATATGTATGAATATGCAGGTGGGGATTCAACAACTGTAAAAACTAATATTGATAATGCGCTCTCTATCGGCGTTCCGGTCGTAATCGGTGAATTCGGAGCACAGCACACAAACGGCGATGTAGATGAGCAGACCATCCTGAACTATTGTGCGCAAAAGGGTGTCGGCTACCTTGGATGGTCATGGAAAGGAAATGGTTCGGGTCTTGAGTATCTTGATATTTCAAATACATGGGATGGATCCAGCCTGACAGATTGGGGCAATACCTTATTTTATGGTACAAATGGAATAAAGAGCACCGCTTCTGTTTGTTCCGTATATGGAGGTTCGGGCTCAAGCAATTCATCTTCATCAAACAGCTCCTCTTCGACTTCCAATTCTAGTTATACCTCTCTGTTTTACGGTTCAGCTTCAGCTTCCGGATGGAATCAGGCTGTTTCGGTTGCAACTACTCGGGCGGGTGGAAGTTTTGATCCGGCTAACATAAAAGCCGGCGGCAATTTCTATGTTGAGTATAAAGGAACAAGCGGTAAGGTTGAATTGATTCTTCAGAGTTATTCCGGTGGTGCCACATGGGCGAAGGTCACTGCAAGCGAAACCGGAACAGCAAACGGAAATTACTTTGCAAAGTATTCATATGATAACTGCGTATCTGCTTTCGGCAATAGCAATTTCTCAAGTTACCTTGACATGATACATGTGGGTGCCGCAGGTGCAAGCCTTAAAGTGGTTTCTGTATGTTATGATTATGGTACTTCATCTGGCAGTTCTTCCGGAAATGTTTATACCGATTCAAATGGAGCTGTGATAGGTCTTGACGGTACATATTACATTAAGAGCGTACACAGCGGCAAATACCTTGATGTTGCAGCAGGAAGCTCTGCAAATGGTACAAATATTCAGCAGTATCAGTTTAATGGCAGCAATGCACAGAAATTCAAGCTTGTTGGTGATGGCAATGGATATTATTCTATCCTCACAGCTTGCTCGAATTACAGCAGCGGTATTGACGTATATGCTAAAGGCACTTCCAACGGCACTAATATAATACAGTGGAAGTATAGCGGCGGAGATAATCAGAAATTCCAGATCGTCAAAATAGGCGATGCGTATGCTATCAAGACAAAGATCACAAGTTGCTATTCCTGCTTAGATGTGTATAACTGGAGCACGGCAAACGGCGGCAACATAGCTCAGTATGAATATTGGGGCGGTAATTGCCAGCTTTGGTATCTTGAAGCGTGTTGATTAACTTGTCGTAAGCTAAAATGCTATTAATTTTAAATAGTTTATTACAAATTAAAAATCAAAACAAATGAAAGGGTGTTTATTATATTCAGCAAAATCAAGCACGGGTTTGACATGAAAGGTAAAAGGGCGGTTGCGCTGTTAGCAACAATAACTTTGCTATGTAGTTTCACGGGATGTTCTAACGATGAAACACCATCTCCAACGGATCGCAATATAACCTCGGTCGGTGTGTCGAATAGCGTAAATGAAACCGGATTTGACATTGATAGAGTTAGAAAAAGTATTATCATTAAAGGACAAACGATTGAAATTCCCGTTAAACTCGGCGAAATACCCGAGGGTTGGAGTTACAAGTTATATGACGAGAAGGACGTTTACCTTCGGGATAATCAGTTCTTGGCAACAATGTATTACAACGGAAATGAAATGTATATTGCCGCTTTGGAAAACTTTTTTCCCGATAAGCCGAAGGAAAGTATTATATACAACTTGACGGTATATGACAGTGATTGCTCAATAGATGGATTAGTTCCGTCTGAAACCACAAAGCAAGAAGTGGTTAAAAGATATGGCGAACCTGTATCAAAGGCTGTTTATAATGGTTGTGACTATTATCGTTACGGAATAGTGAACGGAGAAAATAAGGCTGGCGGTAGGCTGAACGACCATAGTTTAGGTATTCGATTTGACGAGAGTGATACCATTACTCAAATCAGCATAACTTACGCCGATTTGAGTGTTAATTATTGATGAGAGAAAAATAATACAGCAAAAGAATTTTAGTGTGGACTTAGAAAAGGAACTTACGGATACATCTTCAGGATGGAGGCGATTGCTGTAAGGATACATCGGACACTTTAAAAATCAAAACGGTTTGCAGATGGCTGACCTGATTCAGCCGATTGCAAACCGTTGTTTTTTATAGGCAATACCGCACAATTAACGGCTATCCCTTTGTCGCACGCTTGCTTGCATATTTCCCGTCATCTTGCACAAATTTCGCTTGACAGGCGCAAGCCTGTCTGCACTCAATTTATACAATCTGACGAAAAATCTGACTGCACAATCGCACGACAATAATTATGTGGTATTGCCTATATTTTAACCGTGAACATAAGCATATTGGCGTTTTGCTTATCTGTGGTGTCGGTGCGTGATTCTGAGGCGGAGGCAGATACATTTTCAGCGGTTATCGAGCCTTTGTGGAGTTCTGCTATTGCCTGCGCTACCGATAAGCCTATGCCGTAGCCGCCGTTTTTCTGCGTCCTTGCGCTGTCGCCCCGATAAAAGCGGTCGAACAGCTTTTCGGGGTGGTCTATAGGCTCGCAGGTGTTGGCGATGCTGAGCGTTATGTTCTTTTCGTTGCCGTAAAGCTCAGCCCTTATGACACCTCCGCTTTCGGTATATTTGACCGCATTGTCAAGCAGTACCGTCATAAGCTGTACTATACTGTCACGGTTGCCGCTGAGCCTGATGCCTTTTTTGATGTTCTGTTCAATCATTATGCCTTTGAGGGCGGCAGGCTCTATAAATGCGCCGACGGTATCTTCTGCCGCAGTGCTTATATCGAATTCGCACATCGGGAGCTTTGTTGAGCTTTCATCCATTTTGGCAAGCATCAGCAGATTCTGCATAAGTCCGCTGAGTCTGAGCGTCTGCGCACGGATATTTTTGCTCCACTTGTTTTCGCCGTTGTGAAGTTCCATTGCATCTGTATTGGCAAGGATAATGGCAAGCGGCGTTTTTATTTCGTGACCTGCGTTTGTGACAAACTGCTTTTGCTTTTCGATGCTTCGTGCAACAGGGGCGATAGTCTTTCGGGAAAGAAGAATTACGAGCAGCAGCATCATAAGCCAGCCGAATATTCCTGCACCGACCGATATAAACAGTACGGTAAAGAAGGAGCTTATCTGCATACCGTTGTCAAGCAGGATGATAACCTTTCCTTCTGCACGCTTAGTTTCGCTTATCCTGTACAGAAAGCCGCTGTATGTGCCTGTTCCCGAAGCGGTATTTTTAAGCGCTTCGGTAATAGCGGTCGCTTCGTCCTCGGTAAGCGAGGATATATGAGTTACATCCGTCCTTATGATATTGCCGTTTTTGTCGATCGCAACGGCGGCATAGCGTGCAGATTCCACTGCGTTTTTATCGTGTCTGCCAAAGCCGTTGTTCTTTTTGTCGTCGGGCGGTTTTGCACCGTCGTCCTGCGGCACAAAAGCGGTATCATTCTGATTGCCGGATGCGTCGGTTGTATTTTGCTGAGTGCCGGTTATGCTCTGCGGAGGCTGAGTATTGTCGGTTGTATCTGCGTTCCACATGGTTGAATTTTCAAAGCTGTTGCCGAGCATTTCCATAAGCCTGTCGTTATCGCCACTGGTGGTGAGATAATTGAAAACGTTTATTCCGCCGATAAGCACGACCAGCAGAATTGTTACCGCCAGCATAGCGGATATGATAAACTTTTTCTGCAGCTGTTTTACCATCAGTCAGCATCCCCGATCTTAGCAAGAGTATAGCCAACACTGCGCTTGGCTCGGATCTCAATATCTGCGCCGATAGCGGCAAGACGTTTTCTTACATAGGATATATATACCCATACTGCGCCGCTTTCGGCATCGCTCTCATAGCCCCAGACCTTTACGAGAATATCCTCAGTGGAAAGATAGATGCCCTTGTTGAGCATAAGAAGCTCCATCAGCTTGTATTCTATCTTGGGCAGGACAACAGACTGCAACGGTCCTTTAAGCTCACAGCTGCTGAGATTGAGCGACACATTGCCGAATGTCATTATATCGGGCGTGAACCTGTCTTTTCTGCGGAGCATTGCTCTGACACGGGAAAGAAGCTCGCCCATTACAAACGGCTTCGGCAGGTAATCGTCTGCGCCCATATCAAGCCCCGCTATCCTGTCCTCGACCTCAGCCTTTGCGGTAAGCAGGAGAATAGGAGTGGTGTTCCCCTCGCTCCTTAGTGTTTTAAGTACCTCCAAGCCGCTCTTTTTCGGCATCATTATATCAAGAATTATCCCGTCATACTGTTCGGCTCTTGCGTAATCAAGAGCATCGGCACCGTCATAAACCGTGTCTACCGTATAATTATGATAGGTCAGAATGTCGGTTACAGCCTCAGCCATACTGACCTCATCTTCTGCAAACAGTAGCTTCATAATATCACCGTCCTTTATGATATTGATATTATAGTAGGGTTAACTTAGAACAGCCTTAGAGCGTATAAGATTTTGTGTAAAATCTAATGTCGGATGATTTGCAAAAGGTTGTTCCGGTCTTTATAAGCTGACATATTTTTTACAACTGTATTGTTCGTTTGTAATATTGAATGATTCGATGTATGGGATACTGCCATCGTATATCCATCGTTCAATAAATAACGGCTTTACAGCAAACAGTCGTTCATTCTCCAATGAAGAATAAGCGTCAAATGAACCCTTGAAGCATTTTTGAAATATGTCGGAGAAAAAATCGTTGTCCAACGGGCGACCTATTTCTTCACATATTCCTTCAATTTGAATATTATCAATACATAAAGCGACATTTTTATTAAATTTAAGTTGATGATATTTTTTCATAGTAACATCTGTCTGAAAATAGAATTTACCATTAACCTGAATAACGCTCATCATCCTTGATGATACTTTATTATTTTCAGAGGTCGAAAGAACCATTTTTCTCCCTTGTCCGAATTCTGCAAGAAAAGCATTGTATTTATCATTGAAAAGACTCATATTATCACTCCGAATTCCGATTTGTCTGTAAGTTGCTTTTAATAATCATTGATCATATTGTATCATAACAGGGCGATTTTTTCAACAGCAGTGAGCAAATGTGCAAAAATTAAGTCCTCTGCATAGTGCAGAGGACCGTAACGTTATTTCTCAGTCGTTGATATGAAGCCAGAACTTGTTTTCTTCAAGGAGCTGTGCATCATAGCCCTTTTGGGTAGTAACCGTGAATGTCTTTTCTACAATGTCGGAACATTCACCGTCATCACCGACAGATATTCCTATTATAGTAAGGTGGCGGTTTCTGAAAGGGGAGTCGCTGTCTTGTCTGAAAATTGCATAGCGTGTACCTTCATCGTAATTATCTTTATAAGGATTTTTGGAAATATCGCGTGCACAGTTTGCATCATAGCCGAAATCCCATCCGTCCTTTGCAAAATCATTAGCGGTTGACATTACGTTATAATCAAAGTCGAAATATTCATCGCCTTCTTTGAGTTCTCCGAAATAGCTTGAATATCCTGTTGCATAGTCAAAAGAGAACGATGCAACATTTTCAGGCAGATCTCCGAACAGATACAGAGAAGCGCCTTCACCCGATTGCGTATATTCCTTGGAGCCTACCTCTTTACCGTCTTTGTCATATAAGTGAGCTTTGGCAAGGCGGTATGTTGATCTGCCGAGTTCATGATAGATAAGCAGTTTATCGCCAACCTTTATAAAAGACGGAGCGTACAGTTCAAAATTTTCATCTGTGTCGGTGAGCACCTTTAGTTCGTTATCATTCTGTTCAACGGTAATGGGAGAGTCATTCCATGTGAATTTGTCACCTAACATTTCAAGCGATAAGCAGTTTACCTTTATCTCTTTTGGCTCGTCTTTATTTTTAAAAGTTGTGAAGATACGGTTTAAATGAAGCTCTCTTGACTGCTTTTTGAGCATAGGGAAAAGCTTGTCACCAAAACGTGATTCAAGCGGTGTTGTCATCATCCATTCATCAATCTCGTCCTGCGTAAATTCATTACCCGAGGTTTTGCTGTCGTATTTGTTGTCGGAGCTTTCTTCGTTGCTGCTGTCCGATTCTTCTGTCTGTGAACTTTCTTCTGACGATATTGCCGAAGAATCTGCATCAGATGATTCACTGACTGAACTATCGGTGTTGTCGATTGTTGAACTGTTATCGGTAGATTCTGCACAGCCTGATAAAGCGGCAATTGTGCATAAGGCAAGGATACCTGCTATAAATTTTTTGTACATTGTAAATACCTCTCTGAATTATTACGATTAAACTAAAATCAGTTAATATCGCTATTAAATTATAACACAATTTACTTAATTTTTCAATACCCCAATTTATTAAAAAGTGTTAAAAAAAGCTGCCGCAGTGCGACAGCTTTTAAAAGCATTAATTATTCTGCAGATGTTTCTGTGCTTGTTTCAGATGAGGATTCGGCTACTGAAGAATCAGCAGAAGAAGCGTCTGAAGATGTTACAGAAGAATCTGTTGATGAAGCATCGGAAGATGCCGATGAAGCTGATGAATCGTCACTTGTAACGGAAGATGTTACAGATGATGTTGCGGAGCTTGTTGTCGAAGAATTATCCGATTTGCTGAAGTTACCGCTGTACATAACGATGAAGTTAACAACGAGAGCCACAACAAAGAAAATCACTGCGGCAATCTTTGTAAGTCTGTTCAGCTTAGCCTCGTTTGAACGGCCTGAATTTCTCTGATAATAGTTGTCTGCACTACCGCCTGTAATCGTCTGCGACATACCCTGCTTTGTATCCTGCATAAGTACCACGAGTACTATGAAAACACAGGCAACAATCAGAACAATAGCACTGATTATTTCTAATATTCCCATTTATATGTCCTCCTTATAGGAATACGGGTAAGTCCGAGCTCTGTTTATCGTACAAACCCAAAATTATTCTAACACGCAAATGCTATTATAACATAAAAGGAAATGAAATGCAAGTGTTTTCGGGAATTATTTTAAAGCGGAAAGAGCTTTTTTTCCTATATCGTGGCGGTAATGCGCCTTTTCAAAGCTGATCGTATCCACTGCCTTATAAGCTGTGTCGAGTGCTTCCTTTAATGTATCGCCGTAAGCGGTAATACCGAGAACACGTCCTCCTGCCGTAAGGAACTTTCCGTCCTCCAGCTTTGTGCCTGCGTGGTAAACGAATGCGCCCTCGCACTGACCGTTTTCGTCAAGTCCGCTTATCACCTTGCCTGTTTCATACTTTTCGGGGTAGCCGCCGCTTGCCATTACAACGCAGGCGCACGATTTATCGCTCCACTTGATGTCAAGCGTGTCGAGCTTTTCTTCCCAGACAGCCTCGATTATATCCATAATATCCGTTTCAAGCAAGGGGAGAACCACCTGTGTTTCGGGATCGCCGAAGCGGCAGTTGTACTCAATTACCTTTGCACCGTTCGGGGTGAGCATAAGACCGAAGTAAAGGCAACCCTTGAACGGTCTGCCCTCAGCCGCCATAGCCTTTATAGTAGGCAGGAATATCTTTTCCATACATTCCTGCTGTTTGTCGGGGGTGTAGAGGGGGTTGGGAGCTATAGTACCCATTCCGCCCGTGTTAAGACCCTCGTCGTTGTCATAAGCACGCTTGTGATCCATAGAGCTTATCATAGGCTTTACTGTCTTGCCGTCTGTGAACGCAAGAACGGTTACTTCGGGGCCTGTCATAAATTCTTCGACAACTATTTCACTGCCGGATTTGCCGAATTTTCCGTCAAGGAGCATTGAACGTACTGCGTTTTCTGCCTCCTGCTCGTCCTTTGCGATTATAACGCCCTTGCCGAGTGCAAGACCGTCACACTTGATAACGGCAGGGAAGCTGTTCTGCTTTTTGATATATGCTATAGCCTCGTCTGCGTCTGTGAAGGTTTCGTAAGCCGCAGTGGGAATGTTGTACTTCTTCATCAGAGCCTTTGAGAAAACCTTACTGCCCTCAAGAATAGCGGCATTTGCTCTCGGTCCGAAGGTCTTGAAGCCCTCTGCGTTGAGCTTGTCCACCATACCCATAACCAGCGGATCGTCGGGGGCTACGAATACATAGTCGGGTCTGAGCTTCTTTGCAAGCTCGACACAGCCGTCAATATCGGTTGCCTTTACATTAAAGCACTCGGCATATTTTGAGATACCGCCGTTGCCGGGTGCGGCATACAGCTTGTCTACCTTCTTTGATTTTGCAAGGGCTGTTATTATGGCGTGTTCTCTGCCGCCTCCGCCTATTACAAGTACGTTCATATTAAAAATACCTTTCTTTCTTTTGATTTATTCATTATTCGATGATAAGGCCAAGCAGCTTTGCGAACATTGCCGCCTGCCATACATCGACCTTAGCGCCTTTAAGCTCCGCTCCTGTATCGGAAACGGTAAGACCTTCGATATTACAGGAGGTGAAGTCAAGCCCTGCGAGCTTTGTGCCGAAAAACACAGACCTTGCCAGCGTAACGTTTTTAAGCTCCGTCTGTTTTATCTCGCAAGAAGAAAACAGGGCGGAGGAGAAGTCGGTATCTGTCACAGCTACCGATTGCAGTTTTGAACGCTGAAAATCCGACAGCTCAAAGCTGCCGCCGTCAAAGCTGACATTTTTATAAAACGAGTATTTGAAAGCTGTGCCGACCGCTTTACAGGAGATGAACGAGCAGGCTTTGAAATAGCTTTCGGAAAAATCGCTGTTTGAAATATCACAGCCCTTGAAAATGCAATCTATAAAAGTGCATCCGGTAAAATCGCAGGCTGTAAAGCGGCAACCGTGAAACAGGCAGTTTCTGAAACAGATAGCCGAAAAATCGGTTTCGGCACATATCAGCCTCGAAAAATCTGCCGCAATAAAATCCGATTCGTCATCACGCACTTTTGAAAACTCGGCATCAATATCCGTTACCGTAAAAAGATTGTCGGGGAGCTTCGGAGCGGTCAATGACGCAGATAATGACTTCGGCTCTGCCGTCATGTGTTTACCGAATTGTCAAACGACATTGAACCGAGCGTGTATTCAAGCGCCTTTGTGACAGCTTCTTCGTTATCGTCAAGGTGCATGGCAATCAATGTGTACACTTTATTGCCGTGGCGGGCAAAATATATGTGCTGTGTTGCGGCAACCGAAAAATCTCCGTCCGAAGATTTTACAGTTGCGTAAAATACATCGGTGTTGCCTATTTTTATCATACTCTTGGTCGATGAATCGACATTATCACCGACAGCGTAATACCTCATAAATTCCTCGCCGATCTCGGCTACCGTTCTACCCTTTGTATCTTCGTCCTCATCGCTGCACATAGCAACGATATTCGATGTGATCTCGCTGTCATCGGAATAATGTACAAGATAAAGCTCGTTTTTATCTTCCTCATATTCACTGACGCCGATATTGAAGTATACTCCGTCATCGTACATCAGAGAGAATTTGTTTACTTTATGTCTGACAAGACTTCCGACAGGGGTATACTTTGTAGGGGCAGGGGCAGGGGACGGTTTTTTGGTTTCGGACTTGTCGGTAGCTGACGTGCTCGAGGTTTCGGGCTTTGCGGTTGTTGTTTCCGCTTTTGTTGTTTGCGTTGATGTTGCCGCAGTAGTTACTGCGGTGGTCTGAGGTGTCACTGTCTGGGGAACCGGGGTCGTTGATGATGTGGTCTGATTTTTTGGAGTGAAGTAAGGGGGATTTTCAATCGTTTTGGAGCAACCGCACATTCCTGCAAGAATTGATGCGGCGCAAATCAATAATAGTGCTTTTTTCATCGGTCTTTCCTTTCTTCCGCTGTTTTCGGCGGATGTTGAAGAATATAGAACGGTGTGGACTGAATTGTGAAAAATTCTGCGTTTGTCGGCATAATATATCGAAAGTACAGTTTGGCAGTTTTGGTCGTAACTGTTACTGTAAAGCCTTTTTGCTTTGTGAATAAGGTCATAGGCTTGTAGGTTACGCTTTCAACGTCCGGGTATCTGAAAATATAGGTATGGCGTTTGCTTGCTATACGCATAAGACGTTCATCGGCGTAGTAGCTGTACTGCTGTTCGCCGCCTGCAACTATGAGTATATACCATATCGGCAGTATCGGCAGAATTACAGCGAGAGCAATTTTAATTATTATAATTGAGACAGTGTTTGCCTCTGCACCTCCGCCGAAAAGTACACCCAGTGTATACAGGGCGAACATCACTTCAAAGATACACGCTATTGCTATTTTCAATGCGGCAAACGGTGACAATACCCGAAATGTACCGCTCTGTCTGAATTCAAATCTGCCGTCAAGGATGTCTTTATCTGTGTAAGTGAAATGCATAGTGATACCTTTATCATAATTTAAAAATAACGGGCGGACGTGCCGCCCGTTTACTGAGCTTATCAGTGGTGGAAAAGTCTGATTCCCGTGAATGCCATTGCGATACCGTACTTGTTGCAGGTGTCGATAACATTATCGTCACGGATAGAGCCGCCGGGCTGTGCTATGTATTCAACACCGCTTCTGTGCGCTCTTTCAATGTTGTCACCGAAGGGGAAGAATGCGTCTGAGCCGAGCGAAACGCCCTTCATCGTTGCAAGCCATGCTTTCTTTTCTTCTGTCGTGAATACGGCGGGCTTTACCTTGAAGATGTTTTCCCATGCGCCGTCTGCGAGAACGTCCATATAATCTTCACCGATGTAAAGGTCGATAGCGTTATCTCTGTCGGCACGTCTTATGTTATCTACAAACTGTAAGCCCATAACCTGAGGTGACTGTCTTAAGTACCAATTGTCAGCCTTTGTACCTGCAAGACGTGTGCAGTGGATTCTTGACTGCTGACCTGCGCCGATACCGATAGCCTGACCGCCGCAAGCGTAAGCTACGGAGTTTGACTGAGTGTACTTTAATGTAATCATTGCTATTGCAAGATCTATCTTTGCGCTCTCGGGTATATTCTTATTCTCGGTCACAATGTTTGAGAACAGCTTATCGTCAATAACCAGTTCGTTTCTGCCCTGCTCGAAAGTAACGCCGAATACCTGCTTACGCTCGATAGGCTCGGGAACGTACTCGGGGTCGATCTTGATTATATTGTAGTTGCCCTTTTTCTTAGACTTGAGAATTTCAAGCGCTTCGGGATCGTAATCGGGAGCGATAACGCCGTCGGAAACTTCACGCTGTATTATCTTTGCCGTTGAAACATCGCACTTGTCCGACAGAGCGATGAAGTCGCCGTATGACGACATTCTGTCAGCGCCTCTTGCTCTTGCATAAGCGCAGGCAAGGGGTGACAGCTCACCGAGATCGTCTACCCAGTATATCTTCTTGAGCGTGTCTGTGAGGGGAAGTCCTACAGCGGCACCTGCGGGTGAAACGTGCTTGAATGATGTTGCGGAGGGAAGACCCGTAGCCTTCTTAAGCTCACTTACAAGCTGCCAGCCGTTGAAAGCGTCCATAAAGTTAATATAACCGGGCTTGCCGTTAAGCACTTCGATAGGAAGTGAATTGCCATTTGCCATGAATATTCTTGACGGCTTCTGATTGGGGTTGCAGCCGTACTTTAACTGAAGTTCGTTCATTGTAGTAAAGTTCCTTTCGCTTACTTGTTTTTATTGATTATGCGTGATTCGTACTTGCCTGTGGCAATGTCGATATAACGTGTAAAGAGTGAAACCTTGTTGTCTGCATTGAGGTTTTCCCATACCATTGATGTGAACGTGTCTATATCCGTATCGGGAATAACCACAGTTTTAGGCTCGCCTTCGTAGCTTGGCAGGGGGTTGCCGTCACACTTGTAGGTGTGAATGAACTTGCCCTTGCCGTTTAAAGGATTGCTGTAAGCGTAGGTGTATCTCTGACATGATGAGCCGTCGCCGTCTGCGCTCTTTAAGATAGACATTGCGAAATTCATATCGCCGTTGTCAAGGTGGACTATACCGGAAATTCTCGGTGTGTAGTTGGGCTTGTCATCTTCAAATTCTCTTGTTCTGAGAGCCTGCTCGAATGTCATCTGCTTGTCCATAAGCTCATAGATAGTGTCGGTCTGGTCGCCGTTTGTAACTATCGTCTTGTTGCCGAGAACTCTTACGGGTGCATAAATGATGAGGTGGGGATCTTCCATCTTGCTTTCATCGAAAGCCTGTGTTCTGATGCCCTCGCCGTCCTCTACAAAAATTCTGTTACGGCTGTTTTCGCTTCTGCCCATAATAAAGTAGGCGATTACCGCTTTTGTGCCGTCTGCGGATTTTCCTATCACGATGCCTCTGCCGTGATAAGCAAGAGAGTTAAGCTCTTTTTCAAGTGTTACAACTTCCATATAGCCTCCTGTTGCGGTTTTGCGTGAAACACGCAGTTTTCTGAATATAACTTGTTATAACGTCCGCAAAATCCCGTTTAGTCGGGATAATGCTGACATAAGGTTCAATCGTCGATAACGGTTATGCCGTCTTTTACGGTTATCTTTCCCTCGCAGAAAAGACGTGCGGCACGGGGAAGAATCTTCCACTCAGCCTGCTCCATAACACGTTTCTGAAGAATTTCGGGGGTGTCGCCGTTTCTGACCTCAACTGCCTTTTGCAGAATGATAGGTCCTGCGTCACATTCCGCTGTCACAAAATGAACGGTAGCGCCTGTTACCTTTACGCCCTTTTTAAGCGCTTCCTCGTGAACGTGAAGTCCGTAGTAGCCCTTTCCGCAGAAAGAGGGGATAAGGGCGGGGTGAACGTTTATCATTTTATACCTGAACGCATCACATACCTGCTCGTCAAGTATTGTCATAAAGCCTGCGTAGATAACAAGGTCAGCCTGTTCTTCCTTTAGAGCGTCAGCCATAGCCTTGCTGTAAGCGGCAACATCGGCATAGTCACGTCTTGCGAGAACTCTTGTCTTTATGCCGTTATCTGCGGCTCTTGTCAGTGCGTAGGCATCGGGCTTTGACGCAATAACGCAGGTGATCTTACCTCCGCCGAGTCCCTCGGACTTTTCGGCATCGATAAGCGCCTGCAGGTTAGTTCCGCCGCCCGATACAAGTACAACGATATTTTTCATATTACTCAATTATGATGCCCTCGTCACCCTTGATTATTTCACCGATGCAGTAGCTTTCAACGCCTGCGTTTCTGAGTATCTGTACAGCTTCATCGGCATCGTCCTTGTCAACTACAACGGTCATACCGATACCCATATTGAAAGTATTGTACATATCGTGTTCGGAGATGTTTCCGACTTCCTGTAAGTGCTTGAAGATATAAGGCACTTCGTAGCTGTGCTTTGTGATCTTTGCTGTGAAGCCATCGGGGAGAGAACGGGGAACGTTCTCGTTGAAGCCGCCGCCTGTGATATGTGAGATAGCCTTTACGTTCTTCTTTGAGATAAGCTCCAGAATGGGCTTAACATATATCTTTGTAGGTGTAAGGAGCGTTTCACCGAGAGTTTTTCCTGTGGGGAGGACTTCATCGAGAACTTCCTTGCTGTTTATGTTGAACACCTTTCTTACAAGAGAGAAGCCGTTTGAATGAACGCCTGTAGAAGCAAGGCCGATTATGATGTCGCCTTCCTTTACGGTGCTGTTGTCGATTATCTTCGACTTGTCAACAACACCTGTTGAATAGCCTGCGATGTCATATTCGTCTTCGGGCATCATTCCGGGATGCTCAGCGGTTTCGCCGCCTATAAGCGCACAGCCTGACTGCACACAGCCGTCAGCAACACCCTTTACTATAGCGGCTACCTTTTCGGGTACGTTCTTGCCTATAGCGATATAGTCAAGGAAATAAAGAGGCTTTGCACCGCAGCAGATTATGTCGTTTACGCACATAGCGACCGCATCTATACCAATCGTATCGTGCTTGTCCATCAGCATTGCGAGCTTAAGCTTTGTGCCGACACCGTCTGTACCCGAAACGAGTACGGGTTCTTTCATATCTGCAATATCAAGCTGGAACAGACCGCCGAATCCGCCTATGCCTGTAAGCACACCGGGGATATTGGTGCGTTCAACGTCCTTTTTCATCAGACGAACACCTTCGTAGCCTGCGGTAACGTCAACGCCTGCTGCTTTATAGCTTTCTGAAAAACTGTTCTTCATAATAATAATTCCTTCCGTTTGGGGACTGATGTCCTTATGTGGTGGTTTTTTCTTTGCTTTCGCTGATTTTTCTGTCGAATTTATCCTTGTGCATTTCCGTGGGAATATCCGTGGGGTATTCTCCGCTGAAACAAGCGGTGCAATAACCGCATTCACAGCCGTTTGCGTGTACCGCAAGCTTCTTTGCGTTTTCCACGCTCAGATAACCGAGCGAATCTGCGCCTATTATGTCGCTGATCTCTTTTATCGAATGATGACAAGCGATAAGGTGTTCCCTCGAATCTATGTCGGTACCGTAGTAGCAGGGATTGAGGAACGGGGGAGCGGATACTCTCATGTGAACTTCCGTAGCACCTGCTTCACGCAGTAATTTTACGATCCTGCCGCTTGTGGTGCCTCTTACTATAGAATCGTCTATAAGAACGACACGTTTGCCTTTTACGACACTGGCAACAGCGTTCAGCTTAATCCGCACCTTATCTTCTCTTGACGATTGACCGGGAGAGATAAAGGTTCTGCCGATGTATTTGTTCTTGATGAAGCCGATGCCGTAGGGGATACCCGACTGGTGAGAATAGCCTATGGCGGCATCTATACCGGAATCGGGAACACCGATCACTATATCCGCCTGCACGGGATGCTCAAGCGCTAAGAATGCGCCTGCACGAAGTCTTGCCTCGTGAACCGATGCACCCTCTATGACCGAGTCGGGACGTGCAAAGTAGATATATTCAAAAACGCACAAAGTATGCGGACGCTTGCCGCAATGATCTTTTATGGAGCGTACTCCGTTTTCATCGAATACAACAATCTCGCCGGGGAGCAGATCTCTTACAAACTTAGCACCGACCGAGTCAAGAGCGCAGCTTTCGGAGGCAACTATATATGTTCCCTCATTTGTTATGCCGTAGCAGAGCGGTCTGAAGCCGTTCTCGTCACGGGCGGCGATAAGCTTTGCCGGCGACATTATAACGAGCGAATATGCGCCGTTTATCTTATTCATCGCACGGTTGAGAGCCTCTTCTATAGACGGTGCTTCAAGCCGTTCCTTTGTTACAAGGTAGCTTATAACTTCGGTGTCGCTTGTCGTATGGAAGATAGAGCCTTGCTTTTCAAGCTCGTGACGTAACTCGTAAGTGTTTACAAGGTTTCCGTTATGGGCGAGAGCCATTCTTCCTTTATAATGATTTACCAGAATAGGCTGGGCATTAAGACGGGCATTTGCTCCGGTCGTGCCGTAACGCACATGACCTACCGCCATATTGCCATGTCCCAGTCCGTCAAGGCGTTCGGGAGTGAACACATCGTTCACAAGACCGGTGTCCTTATAGGAGTTGAAAACGCCGTCATCGTTCACAACGATGCCGCAGCTTTCCTGTCCTCTGTGCTGTAATGCGAATAATCCGTAATATGTTGTTGCGGCAACGTTGGTCTTTTCTTTTGCAAAAACGCCGAACACGCCGCATTCTTCATGCAAACCGCTTGTCAATGGAGTCATTCCTTTCCGTTCCAGCAATAAGTGCAAAGCTCACACTGTGGCTTGCCTATTGCCCGTACAGTTCCGTCAAGCGACTGGAATTCAAGCGATGTCAGCTTTAGTCTGCGGCATATTTCGTCACGCAGTTTCTTTCCGCGCTCTGTGTTGGTGTCACTGTACTCGTCGATAAATCTGATACCATCTGCACCCTCGGCCTCATCAATTATCTGTCTTGCAATCAGCTCCATCTCCGATGTGCTGCGGGAGAAGTTGAGATACTTACAACCGTACATTATCGGAGGACAGGCACTGCGCATGTGTACTTCCTTAGCACCGTTCTCATAAAGGAACTCAACTGTTTCTCTCATCTGAGTTCCTCTTACTATGCTGTCGTCAACGAACAGCAGCTTTTTACCCTCAATAAGCTCATGGACCGGAATCAGCTTCATTTTAGCTACCTGATTTCTCATTGTCTGGTTGGTAGGCATAAAGCTTCTGGGCCATGTGGGAGTGTACTTGATAAAAGGACGTGCAAACGGGATACCGCTCCTGTTTGCGTAGCCTATTGCGTGAGGTACGCCCGAATCCGGAATACCGCATACATAGTCAACGTCGGGCAGCTTGCCGTTCTTTATATCGTTCTCCGCCATAATCTCGCCGTTGCGTGTACGCATCGTTTCAACGGTCACACCCTCGTATACCGCATTCGGATAGCCGTAATATGTCCACATAAATGAGCATATATGCATTTTGCTTTCATCGCCGTCGCTCAGCACTTCACAGCCGTCCGCAGTTATCATATCTATTTCGCCGGGACGAAGCTCTTTATATGTGCTGTAGCCAAGCTTCTGGAATGCGAATGATTCAAGTGATACGCAGTATCCGTCGCTTCTTTTTCCTACAATGATAGGAAGTCTGCCGTACTGATCCCTTGCGGCGATGATTCCGTCCTTTGTAAGAATGATAAGGGACATTGTACCGTCAATCTTGCTCTGGGCATATCTTATACCATCGGTAAAATTGTCCTTCTGTGCGATAAGCGCACCGATGAGCGAGCCTGAGTTTATACTGCCGCTGCTCATTGTTTCAAAGTTTGCACAGCCGCTCTCGAGCAGCTCGGTTGAAAGCTGTTCGGCATTTCTGATTATGCCGATACTGCATATCGAATAAATACCGAGCTTTGAACGCACCAGCAGGGGCTGAGGGTCGGTATCGCTGATACAGCCGATACACAGCTTTCCCCTCATATCCGTAGCGTCCTGTTCAAACTTTGTTCTGAACGGTGAGTTCTCAATACTGTGGATAGCACGCTGAAAGCCTCTGTCGGGGCTGTATGCGGTCATACCGCCTCTGCGTGTTCCGAGGTGGGAGTGATAGTCTGTTCCGAAGAAAACATCGGTTATGCAGTCGTTGTTTGACGCTGCACCGAAAAATCCACCCATATATTATCCTGCCTTTTCCTGTTAGATTCTTTTCTGTTTTTGGGATTATTCGCCCATAAGACGCTTCATTATTTCAGCGTAAGCGTCCTCAACACCGCCCATATCACGACGGAAACGATCCTTGTCAAGCTTCTCGTGAGTTGTGCTGTCCCAGAAACGACAGGTGTCGGGAGAAATCTCGTCAGCAAGGATTATTGTGCCGTCCGAGGTCTTGCCGAATTCGATCTTGAAGTCGATAAGGTCGATGTTAAGCTTCTTGAAGAAGTCGAGCATAAATTCATTTACCTTGAAAGCGTACTTTGAGATAAGGTCGATCTCTTCCTTAGTTGCAAGACCGAGTGCAAGCGCATAGTAGTCGTTGATGAAAGGATCGCCCAGATCGTCATTCTTGTAGCTGAATTCAAGTGTGGGGCAGAGAAGCTTTGTGCCTTCCTCAATGCCAAGCTTCTTTGAGAAGCTGCCTGCGGCTACGTTTCTTACGATTACTTCAAGGGGAACGATAGAAACCTTTTTAACGAGTGTTTCTCTGTCGTTCAGCTCTTTAACAAGGTGAGTGGGAACACCTGCTTTTTCAAGCAGACCGAACATATAGTTCGTCATTTTGTTGTTGATAACGCCCTTACCTGAGATAGTGCCTTTCTTGAGACCGTTGAATGCTGTTGCATCATCCTTGTAGGATACGATAACAAGGTCGGGATCATCGGTTGCGAATACCTTCTTTGCCTTTCCTTCGTAAAGCTGTTCTTTCTTTTCCATTTTGTTTATCCTTTCTTCAGCGGCTGTGCCGTATTTATTGATTACATTATATATAGTACACCGATCAAAGCTCGGCAAGTACCTGCTCCATTTTTTTGTCAGCTTCAAGAACCTTTGCGGTCTGTGCTGCACGGTATGCCTTCATCTTTTCCATAAGGGCATCGTCTGATACCGCAAGGATCTGTACAGCGAGGAATGCCGCATTTGCCGCACCGTCAATAGCTACTGTAGCAACGGGAACTCCGGCGGGCATCTGTACTGTAGACAGAAGTGCGTCTATACCTTCAAGTGCGCTTGCTTTTATCGGAATGCCGATAACGGGCAGTGGAGTCTGACCTGCGATAGCACCGGCAAGGTGAGCGGCTTTGCCTGCGGCGGCAATGATAACACCTGTGCCGTTCTTCTCGGCATTTTTTGCAAACTCGGAAACCTCAGCGGCGCAACGGTGAGCGGAGAGAACACGAAGCTCTGTAGGAACACCGAAGTCCTTAAGCACCTGAGCCGCTTTTTTAACGATAGGCAGATCGGAATCGCTGCCCATTACTATGGCTACTTTTTTCATTTACGAACATCCTTTCAGAAAATAAATAAAGCTGTGTAATACAATTGCACAGCTTAAAAAATACACTTATTCTTATAATACGGCGTAGAAAAAGACATATATGAAAATTTACCGAGGCTTATCAAAGCTGTTGTAAGCTGTATTTTATTCATAGATCTCATGCTTTCCCTCCGTACTTGTTACTATATCATTTTACCTTATTTTAATAACAAATTCAAGTGCTAAAGCGGAAAATCTCTTAAATTGTGCTTTTTCAACAATAGTAGCGCTTTGTTTTTGTGCTATATGTACATTAATTACTTTATAAACTTTTTGTGAGCTAAATTAGTGTAAAATCGTTTACACGGCGTTACAATTATTAAATCCTGATTACAGAGCGGAAAAACAGGAAAATCAGTAATCATGTTTCAACCGAATTGTTACAAAGATGTAACAGATTTTTGTGCATGATGACGAAAAAACGGCAAAAAAACAATTTTTGTAATCGTTTACGGTAAAAAAACACAACTACGGGCTTAAAATGCTTGCAAATTTGTGAAATGTGTGATATGATTATGTCAACGAGGAAAAAGTGAACAAAACTTTTGACAAGCTACAGGTCTTTTTAGTGAATTATCCATTGTTACATATACGGCGGTATATACCGTTATGCCACAGGAACTTCAACCGGAAGCCTGTACTTACCGGAGAATTGTTTACGGCTCCTCTTAATGAGGCCGCAAGGTCAGGCAGTGAAAGCAATAGCTATTCACAACAATGAATACTTCTGGAGGAATTACCAATGAAGAAAAGAATTTTAGCAGCTGTATTAGCATCTGCATCAATTCTGGGTGCAGTAGCAGGCTGCTCAAGCAACGCTACAAGCTCAGCAGGATCTTCTACAACAGATTCTAGCAAGACTGAAGACTCAAGCAAGACTGAGGATTCGAGCAAGACTGATGATTCAAGCAACGCAGGAACTTCCGATAAGTTCACACTTAAGGAAGGCGAAGGCAAGACTCTTAACATCGCTGTATGGAACGAAGAGTTCGAGAACTACTTTAATAAGTACTTAAAGGATAAGATGCCTGAGGGCGTTACAGTTAACTTCAAGAAAACTGTAAACGCTAACAACGCTTATCAGAACAAGCTCGATGAAGACCTTCCCAAGAACGAAGCTGCATCTGCTGACGACAAGATCGATATGTTCTTATTTGAAGCTGACTACGCTCTCAAGTATGTTAACTCAGAGTACACACTTGATGTTAAGTCACTCGGTCTTACTGATGAAGATCTTTCAGGTATGTATCAGTATACAAAGGACGTTTGTACAACTCAGGATGGCTCAAAGGTACTGAAGGGTGTTTCATGGCAGGCAACTCCCGGTCTGTATGCTTACAGACGTTCAATTGCTAAGGACGTTCTCGGCACAGACGAGCCCGATAAGGTACAGGAAGCTCTCGCTGACTGGACAAAGTTTGACGAAGTAGCTGCTAAGGCTGCTGATAAGGGTTACAAGATGTTCTCAGGTTATGATGATGCATACAGAACCTTCTCAAACAACGTTGCTGCTCCTTGGGTAAACGAAAACAAGGAAATCATCATTGACGCTAACATTATGAAGTGGGTTGACCAGACTAAGACATACACAGACAAGGGTTACAACAACAAGACATCTCTTTGGTCTGATGCTTGGGCTGCTGACCAGGGTCCCGACGGTAAGGTATTCGGCTTCTTCTACTCAACATGGGGCATCAACTTCACACTTTTAGGTAACTCACTTGCAGTTAAGGAAAAAGACGGCGGTAAGCTCGAAGTAGGTAACGGCGGTTACGGTGACTGGGCAGTTTGCTACGGTCCTCAGGCTTACTTCTGGGGCGGTACTTGGCTCGCTGCTGCAAAGGGCACAGACAACGCTGCATTAGTTGGCGATGTTATGAAGGCATTCTGCTGCAACAAGGACTTCGGTCTTCAGTTCACAAAGGATACTCAGGACTACTACAACAACGAAGCTGCAATGAAGGAACTCGCTGCTTCTGACTTCAAGTCAGCATTCTTAGGCGGTCAGAACCACATCGCTCTGTTCGTTGAAACAGCTCCCAAGATCGACATGAGCAAGATCTCTATCTACGACCAGGGTCTTAACGAGACATTACAGGCTAAGTTCAAGGAATACTTCGACGGTACTGTTGATAAGGATACAGCACTCAAGAACTTCTATGAGGCTGCTATTGTTAAGTATCCTGAGCTCAAGAAGCCCGCTAACGCATAATCAAGGCTTTGTGGCTTAAACAATATTGACCTTCATCTTGACTGCGGGTTCTGTGAATTCGCAGTCAAGTATGTTAATGGGGCGAATTACGGATGTTTCCGCCTTATTAACATACTTGACTGCTCAAGATGGAGAATATACTGAGATTTTTATAAGGAGTGTTTTTATGGCTCAGGCAGCTAACGCAGGAAGTGCGCCGGTAAAAGCCAGAAAAGGACAAATCGGGAAATATAAAAAATGGGGCTACATATTTATGCTCCCGTTCACATTAGTTTTCCTTGTTTTCCAGGCTTGGCCGCTTATTCAGACTTTCTATTACAGTATGTTCAAATACTTCAAGTCGGGTCTTAGTTGGGTAGGACCGGAGTTTGTAGGATTTGATAACTTTGTAGCAATTTTTGATATGAGTAAAGGCAGCAATATACTTGTACTCACATGGAATACGCTTATCATGTGGGTACTGGGATTTGTTCCGCAGATAATCATTTCATTACTTTTTGCTTACTGGTTCACTAATGTAAGACTTCGTTTAAGATGTCTTGGATTCTTCAAAACTGTAATGTATATGCCTAACCTTATCATGGCATCTGCATTTGCAATGCTGATATTCTCAATATTCTCCGATATTGGTCCTATCAACGAGCTTATCAAGCACACTACCGGCGGCGAGGCTTTCAGATTCCTCAGCTATACGGGCAGTACGATGGGACTTGTAGCGTTCATGAACTTCATTATGTGGTTCGGCAACACGACAATTCTGCTGATGGCGGCAATGATGGGTATCAACGAATCTGTTATTGAGGCTGCTGAAATCGACGGTGCAAGCAGCTCACAGATATTCTGGAGGATAACGCTTTCTCTTATCAGACCTATACTCGTATACGTTATGATCACTTCGCTGATCGGCGGTCTTCAGATGTTCGATGTACCGCAGATCCTTACTAACGGTCAGGGAAGCCCGAATAATACTACCAAGACGCTTATCATGTATCTGAACGAACAGATCGGTACATCTAAGAACTATGGTATGGCAGGTGCGCTTTCAGTAATTATATTCATTGTATGTGCGGCACTCAGCCTGGTTGTTTACTACTTCTTTGCTGCTGACAGAAGCAACAAGAAGTCTAAAAAAGGAGGTAAGTAAGTATCATGGCAAAAAAGGAAAAGGTACTTGAACATACCTCAGCACTTCAGCAGAACAGAACAGATCCGGATATGAAGGTAAAGCCTACGCTTATTATTCACAGAATAATCTGTTATATCGTTCTTGTCTTCTTCTCAATCCTGTGTTTGTTCTTCTTCTACATCCTGCTTGTTAACGCAAGCCGTTCACATTACGATATTATGTCCGGCTTTTCGTTCCTGCCCGGAAATCAATTTATCAATAACTTCCAGAGTGCGATTTCAAACACAACGATACCTGTTGTAAACGGTGTTATCAACAGCTTGATTATCGCAACGTGTACAGCAGTATTATCGATTTATTTCTCGGCAATGACAGCGTATGCAATTCATGTATATGACTTCAAAGGTAAGAAATTTATCTTTAACTTCATATTACTTATCATGACGATTCCTACACAGGTTTCTGCGCTCGGTTTCTTCAGTATGTGTACCGATTGGGGACTCAGAGATACATATATTCCTCTTATAGTTCCTGCTATTGCGGCTCCTGCAGTATTCTTCTTCATGATTCAGTACATGAAGAGCTCTCTTCCGATTGATATTATCGAGGCAGCAAGAATAGACGGTTCGGGCGAATTCAGAACATTCAACACGATCGTTCTTCCTATGCTGAAGCCTGCTCTTGCAGTACAGGCAATATTCAGCTTCGTTGCATCATGGAACAACTACTTCCTTCCTGCGTTGATTATTGATACATCAACAAAGAAGACAATGCCTATCATGATCGCACAGCTTCGTTCAGCAGACTTCTTAAAGTTTGATATGGGTCAGGTTTATATGTTCATTTTCATAGCAATCATACCTGTTATCATCGTTTACTTCTGCTTATCGAAATTCATCATCGCCGGTGTTTCACTCGGTGGTGTAAAAGAATAAGACAATTTTGGGTTAATATATTAAATACAGAAACGGCATCGGAAATCTTCCGATGCCGTTTTGCCGTATATAATGCTGTGACAGCAGTGCGGTATTTGCACTGTCATATCAGCCAAGAACGTATGAAGCATAAGAAAATCCCCTGTTAATCGCTTAACAGGGGATCGGAGTTTATTCGGTTATGGATTAGCCAAGTCTTGCTTCGAGATCAGCGAGTTCCTGCTTTAAGCCGTCGGGGAGCTTGTCACCGAACTGCTTGTAGAATTCCTTCATCTGTTCTACTTCCTTCTTCCAGAGGTCTCTGTCAACTGCGAGCAGCTTGTCTTCAACTTCTGATGTAACCTCATCCTCGATACCCTTGAGGTTGATGTCACCCTTCTTAGGAAGGTAGCCGATAGGAGTCTTTTCAGCGTCGATTGTGCCTTCACATCTCTTGATGATCCAGTCGAGAACTCTCATGTTGTCACCGAAACCGGGCCAGATGAAGTTGCCGTTCTCGTCCTGCTTGAACCAGTTAACGTTGAAGATCTTAGGAGCCTTGTCACCGAGCTTCTCGCCCATTTCGAGCCAGTGTGCCCAGTAGTCAGCCATGTGGTAGCCGCAGAAGGGCTTCATAGCCATAGGATCGTGACGGAGTACGCCTACTGCACCTGTAGCTGCTGCTGTTGTTTCAGAAGAAACCGCAGAGCCTACATATGTGCCGTGCTGCCAGCTGAATGACTGGTAAACCAGAGGAGTTGTAGCTGCACGTCTGCCGCCGAAGATGATAGCTGAGATCGGAACACCCTGGGGGTTGTTGAACTCAGGTGAAATGCAGGGGCAGTTCTGAGCGGGAGCTGTGAAACGTGAGTTAGGATGAGCGAGCTTGTTGCCAGCTGCTGTGTATTCCTTACCGTTTACCTTGTTGCCCTTCCAGTCTGTTGCATTTTCGGGAGGATTCTTATCAAGACCTTCCCACCAAGCTGTCATATCATCATTGTTGATAGCAACGTTTGTGAAGATCGTGTTCTTTCTTGTAGACGCAAGTGCGTTGTAGTTGCTCTTAGCGTTTGTACCGGGAGCAACACCGAAGAAGCCGTTCTCGGGGTTGATAGCGTAAAGTCTGCCGTCGGGACCCTGCTTCATCCATGCAATATCGTCGCCTACTGTGAATACTTCATAACCTGCCTTCTTGTATCCCTCGGGAGGAATAAGCATAGCGAGGTTTGTTTTACCGCAAGCTGAGGGGAATGCTGCTGTGATATACTTGATATCGCCATCGGGCTTCTTAACGCCGAGGATAAGCATATGTTCAGCCATCCAGCCTTCCTTCCAGCCCTGGTAAGAAGCGATACGGAGTGCGAAGCACTTCTTGCCGAGCAGTACGTTACCGCCGTAAGCTGAGTTGATAGACCAGATCGTGTTGTCTTCGGGGAACTGAACGATGTATCTCTTTTCGGGATCAACGTCAGCCTTTGAGTGAAGGCATCTTACGAAGTCGTTGGAGTCATCGGGCAGGTTCTTGAATGCCTGTGCGCCCATTCTTGTCATAATGTCCATGTTGAGTACAACATAGATAGAGTCTGTCAGCTCAACACCAACCTTAGCGATAGGTGAGCCGATAGGTCCCATTGAGTAGGGGATAACGTACATTGTACGACCCTTCATAACGCCGTCATAGAGCTTTGTCAGCTTAGCGTACATTTCCTTAGGATCCATCCAGTTGTTTGTAGGACCTGCATTCTCCTTCTCTCTTGAGCAGATGAATGTTCTGTCTTCTACACGGGCAACGTCGTTTTCAGCTGTTCTGTGATATAAGCAGCCGGGGAGCTTTTCCTGGTTGAGCTCAATCATCTCGCCTGTTGCGATAGCCTCGTCACGAAGCGCCTTGAGCTGCTCCTCGCTGCCATCGATCCATACAACCTTGTCGGGCTGTGTGAGGGCTTTCATTTCTTCAACCCACTTTAAAACATTCTGATTCTTTGTCATAACCGATTGTTCTCCTTTTCTTTATTTTATCAGCTTATGCTGATGAAAGTCATTCGGTAGGGAATTACTGATACAGTTCATCGTACCTTGTTCCCCATTTACTATTATAAACTATTTTTTGCAATAGGTCAATAGCGAAATTGCAAAAACAGCAAAAAAATTGCACAAAGTAAGCGTAATACAACCGACTTTTTAATATACGTCGGGAAAACTTATTACACGGCTGTATAACAGGTTTTCTTAAGGTCACGCTACCTTGTGCTTTTTATTTTACTATTTTAATATCTACTGATTTTAAAGGAATTAAATGTCAGCTTTGACTTCCTTGCGAAGTAAGATTATCGCAAGAAGGTTCGGTATTGCCATAAGACCGTTGAACAGGTCGGATACGTCCCATACGACTGTTGCCTGAATCACTGCTCCCACGAAAGCGGTAACAATGAAAATTGCAAGATATACGCCTACCCACTTCTTTGTGAAAAGGTAAACAAAGCAGCTTCTGCCGTATATCCACCAGCCTGTAACGGTGGTTATTGCAAATATAAAGGTTGCAATGCTTAAAAATGCGCCTGCGAAGTCGCCCAGTCCGTCTTGGAAAGCAATCAGAGCCATATCAAAGCCAACGCTTGATTTTTTGTCTGCGCCGCTTGAAAGAATACAGAGGGCGGTCATAGTGCAGATGATGATTGTGTCGATAAATACCGAAAGCATCGCCCACATACCTTGAGTATGGTGCTTGTCGGCACTTGAGTTTGCGTTAATCATAACAGATGAGCCAAGACCGGCTTCGTTTGAGAATACGCCACGTTTTACGCCCCACTTCATAGCTTCGAGCATTACTACACCGACAGTTCCTCCGCCTACAGCCTTGAAAGAAAAGGCTTCTGTGAATATCCTTGCAAATACATCGGGAATATTCTGATAATTCATTATAATTACTGTAAGGCAGCCAATCAGATAGCCTCCTGCGGCTATCGGGATTACCCACGATGTGACTTTACTGAGGCGGTGGATGCCTCCGGGCGCTATTGCGGCAATTACTGCGGCACAAAGAATTCCCGATACCCACAGAGGTACTCCAAGACAGTTCTGAAGCGCCATTGAAGCGGAATTCACCTGAGCCATATTGCCTATGCCGAAGCTGGCACCTATACAGCAGACAGCGAACATTCCTGCAAAGAACACACCAAGCTTTTTGCCGCCGAACGCTTTTTTTATGTAGGCAAACGGTACGCCGCCTGTAAGACCGTCGGGCTGAACTGTTCTGTACTTAGCACCGAGGTAATTTTCAGCAAAGCTTGTAGCCATGCCGAGCAGGGCTGAAATCCACATCCAGAAAATTGCACCTGCACCACCGAAGGCAATCGCACTGCCGATAGCTATAATGTTGCCTGTGCCGACGGTTGCGCCGAGCGCGGCGGTAAGGGTTCTGAAAGGCGAAACCTTCTTTCCGTCAGCCTCAGGCTGTTTTGTAAGGAGTGTACGCTTTATTATAGTAGGGAAGTGCAGTATCTGCAAGCCCTTTGTTCTTATCGTAAAGATAATTCCTGAGCCTGCAAACAGTATAAGCACCGGTATGCCCCATACTATGTTTTCGTTTATCCACTCTAATATTTCCATACTGACTTGTTCCTTTTCATCAAGTACAGACGTGGGTGCCTGTACGTTTTACATATTGATTGTATTCCTGAATATCACCGAATATGACGAGGAAGATTCACATCACGATATGATTTCGGCATTTCGGGGTAATTTCCGATTAAAAATAGTATATAAAAAAAGTAAAATCTGATAAAATTTTGAATAGTTACTGCTTGTTAATAATTGAAAACAATAGTATGTCGGTCGAAAAAATAACCCCTCCGGTTTTACCGGAGGGGCGTAAAAACCTATTCTATTCCGACTATTCAAAATTTTTGGGCTTTTAGATTATTTCGTGCGGATTATTCGCCGCAGTATTCCTTCTTGTAGTATTCAACAAGGCCTACGAGATCCTCGTAACGCTTCTTGGAGTTAGCAACAGCCTTATCGAACAGTACGTTAGCTCTTTCGGGGTTAGCACGCATAAGAGAGTTGTAACGAACTTCTCTCATCATGAATTCCTTGTAATCGCCTGTAGGAGCCTTGCTGTCGAGAGTGAACGGATTTGTTCCTGCAGGAGCAGCGGGGTTGAATCTGAACAGATGCCAGTAACCTGCCTGTACAGCTTCCTTTTCTACCTTCTGAGCGATTGTAAGGCCGCCCTTGATACCGTGGTTGATACAAGGAGCGTAAGCGATAACCAGTGAAGGACCGTCATATGCTTCAGCTTCTGCGATTGCCTTTAAGCACTGGTTCATATCTGCACCCATTGAAATCTGAGCAACATATACATAACCGTACTTCATAGCGATACCGGAGAGATCCTTCTTCTTAACATCCTTACCGCCTGCTGCGAACTGTGCAACTGCACCGATGTTTGTAGCCTTTGAAGCCTGTCCGCCTGTGTTGGAGTAAACTTCTGTATCAAATACGAATACATTTACATTCTTGCCTGATGCGAGAACGTGGTCAACACCGCCGTAACCGATGTCGTATGCCCAGCCGTCGCCGCCGAATATCCAGTTGGACTTCTTAGCGAGGTAGTTCTTAGCCTTGAGAACTGCATTCTTTTCAGCGCAGTCGCAATCAAGAGCTTCAAGAGCAGCAACGAGATCCTTTGTAGCAGCAGCATTTGCCTTACCGTCGTTAGCTGTTTCGAAGTATGTGTCGATCTTAGCCTTAACGTCAGCGTTTTCAGTCTTTTCAGCAATTGCCTTTAACTGACCCTGTGCTCTGTGTCTTAATGTATCCTGAGCGATGAACATACCGAGACCGAACTCAGCATTATCCTCGAACAGTGAGTTGCCCCAAGCGGGACCCTTGCCTTCCTTATTTACTGTATAAGGAGTTGAGGGAGCAGAGCCACCCCAGATTGATGAACAGCCTGTAGCGTTGGCAATGTACATTCTGTCGCCGAAGAGCTGTGTGATGAGCTTAGCGTAAGGAGTTTCACCACAGCCTGCGCAAGCGCCTGAGAATTCGAGCAGGGGCTGCTTGAACTGTGAACCCTTAACTGTTGTTTCCTTGAACTTCTCGTGAACCTCGGGCTTGTCGGCTACTTCCTTAACAGCGTAGTCGAACATGGGCTGTTCGTTCATCTGAGAATCAAGTGACTTCATAACGAGTGCCTTGTTCTTAGAGGGGCAAACCTGTGCGCAAACGCCGCAGCCTGTGCAGTCGAGAACAGAAGTTACCATAGCGAACTTCATGCCGGGAAGACCCATAGCGTCCTTCATCTTTGCACCTGCAGGAGCCTTAGCAGCTTCTTCTTCGGAAAGGATTACGGGACGGATAACTGCGTGAGGACAAACGAATGAACACTGGTTACATTCGATACAGTTCTCGGGAATCCACTCGGGAACGTCTACTGCGATACCACGCTTCTCATAAGCTGCAGAGCCCTGGGGGAATGTACCGTCAGCCATGCCTACGAATGTAGATACGGGGAGCTTGTCGCCTCTCTGAGCGTTAACGGGGATAAGGATATTGTTAACAAAATCAACGAGATCCTTTCTGTCACCTGTAGCTGTGTGAACGGGAAGTGTACCCTCAGCGTTAGCCCAAGATGCAGGAACGTCAACCTTGATAACCTCGCCTGCGCCCTTTTCGATTGCGGCGTAGTTCATGTTAACAATGTCGTCACCCTTCTTAGCGAATGACTTGTAAGCAGCCTTCTTCATATATTCGATAGCATCTTCAGCGGGGATGATGTTAGCGATTGAGAAGAATGCAGACTGTAATACAGTATTTGTCTTGTTGCCAAGACCGATTTCCTTAGCTACCTTGATAGCGTTGATGATGTAGAAGTTGATGTTGTTCTTAGCAATGTATGCCTTAACGGGAGCAGGGAGCTTCTCGTCAAGCTCGTCAACTGTCCACTGGCAGTTGAGCAGGAATGAACCGCCGGGTACAACGTCCTCAACCATATCATACTTGTCGATGTATGAGGGGTTGTGGCAAGCTACGAAGTTAGCCTTGTTTACGAAGTAAGTTGACTTGATAGGCGACTTACCGAAACGAAGGTGAGAAATCGTAACACCGCCCGACTTCTTTGAGTCATATGCGAAGTATGCCTGAGCATACATATCTGTGTGGTCACCGATAATCTTGATAGAGTTCTTGTTAGCACCGACAGTACCGTCTGAACCAAGACCCCAGAACTTACAGCAGGTTGTGCCTTCGGGAGTTGTGTTGGGGTTCTCACCGATGGGCAGTGAAAGACCTGTAACGTCATCCTCGATACCGATTGTGAACCTGGGCTTTTCTGTGTTGTTGTATACTGCAATGATCTGAGCAGGGTTAGTATCCTTAGAACCAAGACCGTAACGACCTGTGAATACGGGTACATCCTGGAACTTGCCAGCCTGCTTGAGAGCTGCAACAACGTCGAGGTATAAGGGTTCGCCGAGTGCGCCGGGTTCCTTTGTTCTGTCAAGAACTGTAATCTTCTTAACAGTTTCGGGAATAGCAGATACGAAAGCGTCAACGCTGAAGGGTCTGTAAAGTCTAACCTTAACAAGACCAACCTTCTTGCCCTGAGCTAACATATAGTCGATTGTTTCTTCGATAGTATCGCAAACAGAGCCCATAGCAATGATTACCTGCTCAGCATCGGGAGCACCGTAGTAGTTGAACAGCTTGTAATCTGTACCGATCTCAGCGTTTACCTTGTCCATGTACTTCTGTACGATAGCGGGTGTAGCTTCATAGTACTTGTTGCTTGCTTCTCTTGCCTGGAAGAAGATGTCGGGGTTCTGAGCTGTGCCGTGCAGAACGGGCTTCTCGGGATTGAGAGCTCTGTTTCTGAAAGCGTCTACAGCTTCGTGGTCGAGCATCTTGTCAAGTGTTTCATAGTCCCATACTTCGATCTTCTGGATCTCGTGTGATGTTCTGAAACCGTCGAAGAAGTGAAGGAAAGGAACTCTTGCCTCGTATGTTGAAAGGTGAGCTACAGCACCGAGATCCATAACCTCCTGAGGGTTAGTGGAGCAGAGCATAGCATAGCCTGTCTGACGGCAAGCGTAGATGTCGCTGTGATCACCGAAAATAGAAAGTGCGTGTGTTGCAAGAGCACGAGCGGAAACATGAATAACGCTGGGCAGTAATTCACCTGCAATTTTATACATATTGGGGATCATGAGCAGTAAGCCCTGTGATGCTGTGTAAGTTGTAGTACATGCACCTGCTGCGAGAGAGCCGTGAACTGCGCCTGCTGCGCCGGCTTCTGACTGCATTTCTACTACCTTTACTTCCTGTCCGAAAATGTTCTTTCTTCCGGCTGTTGACCAGGAATCTGTTACTTCAGCCATTACTGAAGATGGTGTAATGGGGTAAATCGCTGCAACGTCAGTAAACGCATAAGACACGTGACCTGCGGCGTTGTTACCGTCCATAGTAAGTTTTTGTCTTCCCATGGGAATCGTCCTCCTTTGTTTTTGCATACGGTCATACCAAGACGTATGCTTTCAACTTAGTATTATATCATAATCGTTCCGGAATGTAAACCTCTAAAAGTGAAAATTTTCAGAATTTTTTAGTTTCCTGTACAATTTTTTGAGTCAGCTTAAGCTAACTAGATATAACTGTCTTGAAAGAATGTTTTCCGCCGGCAGCGCAAAATATGCTCTGTAAAGAATGCGACAGGCGTATTTCCGCTATCTGTGCGGTTAAGGCGGCTGTGCCGCTGCGAGCGGATATCTGCTGTTTCGATAATCTTTGTGAAAAGTAAGAAAAAATTTCCCGCTCCTCCTTGAAATAATCGCCGTTTAATGATACAATATTATATATAAACTTACTATGAAATTCGCTGCAACAGCAGTTTTAGGAACGGAGCAGAAAAATTGATCCAGTATTTAAAGGATATCTGGGAGAATATACAGAGTGTTTTTGCAACAATGGGAATTGTTGATTATCTTGATATTCTCCTTCTTGCCTATCTCATATATAAAGGCATTAAAATCATCAAGGAAACACGGGCGGAGCAGCTTATCAAAGGTATAATTCTGCTTGCCATACTTTTCTTTGTCGTAAACCAGTTTCAGCTGAAGGCGATGAAGGTCATAATTGAAACCTTCCTCAATGTCGGAATTATCGCTATACTTATCGTATTCCAGCCTGAGCTTCGCCGTGTGCTTGAAAAAATGGGACGAACCACAAAGGTGAAAAAGCTGGCTCTTAATTTCGAAAGTAAGACGGATGCGGCGACCGCCGACATACATAACTGTATAGAGGCTGTCTGTACGGCTTGCGAACAGCTTTCACAGACCGCTACGGGCGCACTTATCGTATTCGAGCGTGAAACAAAGCTCGGTGAGCAGATAGACACCGGTACGATAATCAACGCAACGCCAAGCCCTGAGCTTTTCGGTAATATATTTTTCCCGAACACACCGCTGCACGACGGTGCGGTGATAATCCGTGACAGCAAGGTATATGCCGCAGGATGCTTCCTGCCTAAGCCCCAGAAGGAAGAACTGATTTCAAAGGCTCTCGGTTCACGTCACAGAGCGGCTATCGGTATGAGCGAGGTTTCAGATGCGGTGATAGTTGTTGTTTCGGAAGAAACCGGTACTATATCTATAGCCGAAAACGGAAGTCTTACACGCTTTTACAACAAGGATACACTGCGAAAGCTGCTTACTGCAAAGCTGATCCCCGAAAAGCCCGAAACAAAGAAGATGAAGGGTAAGGCTTTAAAAAAGCATAAGAAAAACGCACCCGATGCGAAAAAAGAACAGGGGGCGGATAAATAATGAAGGAATGGATAAAGAGCTTTTTACAGAATTTTGTAAAGAATCTTAAAAATATTATATTTGCGCTGATTATTGCAATCATTGTATGGTTTGCAATCTCAATGCAGATATTCCCCGATGTCACAACTCACGTCAGCGATATTCCGGTTGAAGTCAAGGCTACGGAATATATGACGGAAAATGCGCTTTCCGTAACGAACAGTTATGTTGATAAGATAACCGTACAGGTAACAGGCAAAAGATATGAGGTAGGAAACCTTACTGCAAGCGATTTTACAGCCAGTGCGGATCTGTCGGCTATCACGGCGCCGGGAGAATACAAGGTAAAGGTTAACGTAACACCGGTAAAGGAAAACAGCTGTACGGTTGACGATGAGGGGCTGAGCGTTAAACTCAAGGTCGAAAAGACGGTATCAAAAACGTTCAGCATTTCCGACGGCAGTATGAAGGCTGTGGCTGAAGGCATTACCGCTACGGCGGGTATGAAGATAGACAGCGTTACCGCTGAGCCTTCGACCATAACGCTTACGGGCGACAGCAATGCAATAGACGCTGTGAAATCGGTCGAGATACGCTCTGTATTTGCAGGCGAAACCTCCGAGTCGGTGTCTTCAAAAGGTCAGATCGTTCTGCTTGGCAGTAACGGAGATATTATCGAAAATCCCGATATAAAATACGACAACGAGAGCTACACCGTGAATATAACGCTGTATAAGCAGAAAACGCTTCCTCTTACGGTACAGTTTACGAATGTTCCGTCAAACTTTGATTTAAGCAGTCTTAAGTACAGCATCTATCCCGAATCGCTCACTGTTTCTTCACCGGACGATTCGCTTGATTCACAGGAGAAGTTTGAGATAGGAACGATAGATCTCAGTCAGCTTACGACCAAGTATTTACAGAAGCTGACGCTTCCGATAGCTTTACCCGAAGGATATAAGAATATCAGCGGAAACACCTCCGCTATGGTTTCCTTTGAGGATGCGGAGAATTACACGTTCCTCAGCTATACTGTCCAGAAGGACAACATCCGTATTATAAACGCACCGGACAATTTTGATGTCGATGTTCTTACAAACGAACTCAGCGTCAATGTTACCGGTCCGGCAGATGAAATAGCGGCGCTTGCGTCAAAGGATATTTATGCGACGGTTGACCTTATGGGAACTACGCTTACCGCAGGACTTAAAGATGTGACTGCGGAATTCACGTTGCGTGGAACCAAGGTCAGAAGCTGGGTGACAGGAGAATACAAGGTATCTATACAGGTAACCGAGAGGGCAGAGGATACTGCGGATTAAAATCGGAACGGAGATGTTTTCTTGAATATTTCATTGCTTTCACAGGCGGTCGGTACGTCTACCGATCCGATTGAGAATGCGCAGGAGCAGATAAAAGAAGCGGAAACGTTTTTCAATCAAATGATAAACGCTTTTGTCGGATATTTGCCTACGCTGATTGCGGCGGCGATAATACTGGTAGTCGGAATAGTTATTTCCAAGCTCGTGCTGAAAATGATGAGCAGGGGTATGAAACACGATGTTATCGACAAGACTGTTTCACGCTTTATTTATTCATTGGTCAGAATACTGCTTTATGCATTGCTCGCTACTATCGTTCTTGCCGTTCTCGGCGTTCCGATGACTTCTATAATAGCTGTGATAGGTACGGCAGGCGTTGCCATCGGACTTGCGCTTCAGGACAGCCTTTCAAATATAGCGGGCGGATTCAGCATAATGCTCACAAAGCCGTTCAAAATAGGAGATTACATCAAGGTAGATGATGTCGAGGGTACGGTCGAAGCAATCAATATGTGGTACACCGAGCTTCATTCATACGACAATAAAGCTATCTTCTACCCCAACGGACAGATAACATCAAAGAAGGTCACCAACTATACAGCGCTTGGAATAAGGCGTGTGGATATGGTCTATACGATTTCTTACAACGCCGATTTCAGAAAGGCGATGGAAGTCCTCAAAAGCATTACAGACGCTCACGAGCTTATACTTAAAGAGCCTGAACCAAAAATAAGGATAACCGAGCTTGCCGAGAGTGCTGTAAGAATAACCTGTTATCCGTGGGTAAAGGCTGAGGACTACTGGACGGTATACTTTGACCTTAACGAAGCAGTCAAGGAACAGTTTGACAGGAACGGTATCGAGATACCCTATAATCAGCTTGATGTGCATCTGAAAAAAGACGATCAGGATGCCGCTGCTAAAAAATAAAGCAGGCAATAATGCTTTCGCAGAGCCGTCGCAGGCTCTGCGAATTGTTATATCGGACGATATACGGTAAGGAAAATTCGTTTACGAATGAGAAAAGGAGTTTTTTGTGGATAAGATACATCTGAAATCACCGTCAAACTGGATAAACGATCCCAACGGATTTATATATTATAAAGGTAAGTACCATTTGTTCTATCAGCATTTTCCCTATGCGCCGGTATGGGGCAGAATGCACTGGGGACACGCTGTAAGTGACGATCTTGTTACATGGGAGCATAAGGGGATAGCTCTTTACCCTACCAAGAAAAATGACAGGAGCGGATGCTTCTCGGGCAGTGCGGTCGAGCTTGACGGGAAAATGCACATTTTTTATACCGGCATAAATTATCGTGAGGAAGATCCCGAGAATATCAACTGCGCACTGAATTACGGTTTTATAGCGTCACAGATGAAAATCGTTTCGCAAGACGGATATACCTTTGATAATTTCAATGCGAAAACTACGGTAATCAATCCTTTGCGTGACAGCACTTCAGGCTCGGAATCCGATACAAGAGATCCTAAGGTGTGGCGTGGCAGTGATGCGTGGTATATGATAGTAGGAAGCACCTATGACAACAACGGAAGATTCCTGTTTTTCAAAAGCGAAAATCTTGAAAACTGGGAATATGTGAATTATTGCGAAAAAAGAGGATTCGGCTGTATCTGGGAATGCCCGGATTATTTTGAAGTCAACGGTAAAGGCGTAGTGATCTTTTCGCCCATCGGAATACTTGATGATAATTTGATGTATGATTCTGCGGCGATATGCTGTTTTGCGGATTTTGACGAAAAAAGCTGTAAAATGACTATGAGCGATGAATACAGTATGTTTGATTACGGCATAGACCTGTATGCGCCGCAGAGCAATACGGACGAAAACGGCAGACGTGTAGTTATTGCGTGGGCGAGAATGCCCGAAGCGGTAGGCGATAATGAGAACAAACGCATAGGTATGATGTGTATACCTCGTGTGGTTGACGCAAGAAATAATCACATATATTTTTCGCCTCACCCGAACATAAGAAAAGCCTTTTCAAAAAAGAGCGGCAAACCCTCGCATAAATCGGGATATATGCTGAAAACAGCGATAAACAACGGGGAGAGCATAAATATCGGCGGTTATATTATCCGCCGTGAAGATGACATTATCATAACGGATCGTACAGCGGTTTTTATAAATGATAAAAATTACAGGCTTATTGCAAAAACTCCTGTTGTAAAAGAGGGGAACAGGCTCGAAATCTATGTCGACAGCAATCTGATAGAAATATATATCAATGACGGGGAATATGTGCTGAGCAGTGTGGTTTACGGATTGTCGGATATAATCGAAGGCGGAGAATACGAGATTTTCGTAACGGAATAAATATCTGAAAGGAAATATATTATGGAAGAAAAGAACACAAATGTTTCGCAAACGGAAGAAAATCCGGAGCAGAACAGCCCTGAAATATCGGCTGAGAGTGAAAGTATAACCGAAGCGGCAAAAGACGGTGTTAAGACGGCAGTGCCTAAATGGCTTATTGTAATTATAGCGGCTATGGCGGCGGTGATAATAGGGCTTTCGGTAACGCTCGCAGTGATCCTTGCGGGAGGGAAAACCGTTGATGAATCGTCATCATCGCAGAGCGGCACATCCGCAGATAACAGCGAAACCTCTTCCTCGTCCCAAAGCACGCAGAGCAATACTTCGACAGACAACTCACAGGGTGCTGTAACGGAAGACGGCATCATTCTGCAATATTCTGTAGATAATTCGTGGGGCGACGACGGCAATCTGAATTACGGAGTTCAGTTTGGTATTACCAACAATACAAACAGCGGAATTTCGGGCTGGGAACTGGTCGTTGAAATAGACGGTCTTAAAGGCTGTGAGGGCTGGAACGGCACATACAGCCAAAACGGAAATACGGTAACAGTGACAAATGCCGAATATAACGGGGATATTCAGCCCGGCTCCACTGTGGTTATCGGCTGTAATCTGAATACGGACAAAGAACTGAAAATAAACAGGGCAGAACTTAACAAAACGCAGTGCGTTGTTAAAGCGGGAAATGTAAATCAGAATAATCAGAATAATCAGAATAATCAGAATGCAAACGGCAACGGCACTTCCGAAGCAGATGTTGATGCACTGCTTGAAAGAAGCAAGGACGGCGAACAGGGTGACGACTGGCTACATACGGACGGAAACAAAATCCTTGATAAAGACGGTAAGCAGGTGTGGCTTACGGGCGTGAACTGGTTTGGATATAATACCGGCACGAATACATTCGACGGCTTATGGAACAGTGAGCTTAAGTCGTCCGTAAAGGCTATTGCCGATCACGGATTCAACCTTATCCGTGTGCCGATGTCGGCTGAGCTTATAAATTCGTGGGCGGCGGGAGAATATCCCAAGGCAAACTACAACAATGCCTACAACACAGAACTTAACAGTATGAACAGCCTTCAGATATTCGACTATTTTCTGAAGCTGGCTGAGGAGAACGGTATTAAGGTCATGCCGGACATCCATTCCGCAGAAACAAATGCTTCGGGACACACGGTGAATCTCTGGTATACCGACAAGGTAAGCACAGAGGATTATTACAAGGCGCTTGAGTGGATGGCGGATCGTTATAAGGATAATGATACGATAATAGCGTACGATCTCAAGAACGAGCCGCACGGCAAGCCCTATGAAGCGGATAAAGCGGCGATATGGAACGATTCCGATTCGGCTAACAACTGGAAATATGTTGCCGAAACCGCCGCATCAAGAATACTTGCCAAGAATCCGAATGTGCTTATAATGGTAGAGGGTACCGAGATATATCCGACAGATATTAAGAGCAACAAGGATTTCAGCTCGACAAATGACGATGATTACTATTTCAACTGGTGGGGCGGTAATCTCAGGGGCGTAAAGGATTTTCCTGTCGATCTCGGAAAATATCAGAACAAGCTGGTGTATTCTCCGCACGACTACGGTCCTACGGTTTATCAGCAGCCGTGGTTTGAGGGCGACTATGATTTTGACAGCCTTATGCGTGACTGCTGGCAGGACAACTGGTTCTTCATCTACAAGAACAATACCGCACCGCTTCTTATAGGAGAATGGGGCGGATTTATGAAGGAGCCTAATCTTAAATGGATGACCTGTATGCGCCGTCTGATAAGCGAGAACCATCTTAACCACACGTTCTGGTGCTACAATGCAAACTCGGGTGATACGGGCGGACTTGTGCTTGATGATTTTTCAACGTGGGACGAAGAAAAGTACGCTTTTGTAAAGGAGGTTCTGTGGCAGGAAAACGGCAAGTTCGTAGGTCTTGACCATAAAATCGCACTCGGTGAAAACGGTATCACGCTGAAGGATGCCAAGGGGCTTTAGAGCCTGATAAGCGATGAAATTTAAATGCCGATAACGTCATATCCATCCTTGCTAAAAGGGCAGGGATGGATATGATGTGAGGCAAATGATAAAATATGTATCTGCTTTACGGGATGTTTATTGTCACGAAGCGGCGGCAATTTTAAGCTGTAAAAGAAAATCGAAAAATTTTCAAAAAAGTCTTGACATTTCATTTTTATTGTGTTATAATATACAAGCGTCAATGAGATGTGTGCTTTTAAAGCAGTTAAAGAATATGCGGGTGTAGTTCAATGGCTAGAATCCCAGCCTTCCAAGCTGGTTGTGTGGGTTCGATTCCCATCACCCGCTCCATAGTTTTCACGAAAGTGAAAACTTATTTATTTTGATAAATATGAAAATGCAGACCATGCGCCACTAGCTCAGCTGGATAGAGCAACCGCCTTCTAAGCGGTAGGTCACAGGTTCGAATCCTGTGTGGCGTGCCATTTATGGTGGGTGTAGCGTAGCTGGTTAACGCGTCGGATTGTGGTCCCGAAGATCGTGGGTTCGAGTCCCATCTCCCACCCCATATTTATTAAGAACAAATGCCGCCTGCGCTGGCTTCTAGTGCCGGCGGCATTTGTTTATACTGGGATATAGCCAAGCGGTAAGGCAACGGACTTTGACTCCGTCACTCGTGGGTTCAAATCCCGCTATCCCAGCCATGCGTAAATCCTCTCTGTCACTGCGATTGAGGGGGTTTTACTTTTTAAAGATTTGGTGGGGCAAGGTGTGATTACGCCTTATTGATAACCCAACAATCATAAATGAAAATCAAAATTAAAGCAGTTGACAAGAGGAATTTATTATGCTATAATATTTAAGCTGTATTCAGATAATTGCAGTATCGAGGTGTAGCGCAGGTGGTAGCGCGCCTGCTTTGGGCAAAAAACGTGAGCGCTGCCGGTGGCAGAAAAAGCGAGCGTTTTTAGGCGCAGCGGTCGGAATGTCGAGGCTCATTATTGAGC
>Ga0129316_1000159_pt1 | contig 48587 bp, 47 predicted proteins | sample Cm1ome_2_FD_94429 | JGI IMG/M metagenome (GOLD analysis project Ga0129316, IMG submission 94429) | Eastern black-and-white colobus group fecal microbial communities from Wisconsin, USA - Cm1022B metagenome | ecosystem: Host-associated > Mammals > Digestive system > Large intestine > Fecal...
CAGGCGGGAACTTGTCCTTGATCCTATTCCATTGTTTTTCGCTTATTTCATGCCTCTTCATGCTCTCATTTTATTACATCGTCGTTTTTCACTCAATCGCAAGGTTTTAAAACAGACTCTAGGACGCTTTGACTATTTTGGGCCTTGTGCTCCATGCGACGCACAAGCATCAAAATCTTCAATAGACGTTTTGGATGTTCCAAGAAGGTTCCATATCCAGAATAAAATATGTAAAAGGTCATCTGAGCGTTTGGCCGTCTTATTATAATAGTAGGCATCAAAGATTTCAGCATACCTTTGCTTCCAATATAATGAACCCTCAAGTTCTTTCAATATGGATAAAGCGATTCAGGGCCGTACCGTTTGTACGGCGGTTTGCTAGGATTTTTCAAAATTTTTAGGATCCGGGAGGCTGTCCGATGTTTCTAAACCGATTCTGAAGACCCGCTTATCAGGGGGCGGAGGAGTTTGGCGAAGTTCGAAAATATTGTTGGACAGCCTCTTGCTTTTATGTTGTGAAGTGATAAAATATAAAGAGAAAAATTTGCTCAGCAATCAATTGAATGGAGGAAAGTGTCATGACCTCTCGCCTGAAAGAAATGAATGTCGAAGTTTTGTTTGAGGCAGTTCTTCGCCTGAAGACGATGGAGGAGTGCTATAACTTCTTTGAGGATCTCTGCACAGTTCAAGAGCTCAAGGCTCTTTCTCAGCGCTTACAGGTTGCATCGATGCTTTCGGACGGCAAGGTATACAGCGACATCGTCGCTAAGACCGGCGCCTCGACGGCTACCATCAGCCGCGTCAACCGTTCTTTGAATTACGGCTGTGACGGCTATAAGGTCATCTTTGAAAGGCTCAAGGCAGATGGAGTCCTATAACGAATTCGCGCCTTTTTACGACCGGTTTATCCGCCCGGTCGATTATCCGGCGCGCGCACGGTATTTTGACGCCCTTCTGAAGCCGATGCTGGGGGAAGGAAGGCTGATGCTTGATCTCGCCTGCGGCACGGGGTCCCTTTCCGTCGAAATGGCCCGCCTCGGCTATGAGGTAATTGGGGTGGATGGCTCGCAGGAGATGCTCGCTTACGCCCAGCAGAAAGCTTATGAAGCGGATCTGCCGATTCGTTTCTTCCACCAGCGGATGGAGCGGCTGAATCTGGGCGGCAGTGTCGATTGCTGCATCTGCGCCCTCGACTCGCTTAACCACATTACAGAATCCAAAAACCTGCGCCGCGCCCTGATGCGGGTCGCGGCGCATCTTCTGTCCGGCGGGGTATTTCTGTTTGATCTCAACACACCCTATAAGCATCGGATGCTGCTGGCGGATCATTGCTACTGCTATGAGGACGGTGATACACTTTGTATCTGGCAGAACCATACAGAAGGCCTGCTGACCGAAATTGATCTTGATTTTTTCACCGAGCAGCGGGACGGAAAGTATCTGCGGACAGGGGAGAGCTTTGCGGAACGCGGCTACGAGCTGGATGAGATTAGAGGGATGCTGGCCGAATGCGGTCTTGATTTAATCGCCCTTTATGGCGGAGATACGCTTTTGCCTCCCACCGAGGAAACCGAGCGATGGATTTTTGTGACGAAAAAAGGGGAATAAACAACTATGGCAAAGCTCTTGCGGGCAATTACTACCGACGGCGCAGTGTTGGCAACTGCCCTTGATTCGACTGATATGGCGGCTCGTGCCGAGCAGATACATCAAAGCTCGGCAACCGTTACCGCTGCGATGGGACGGCTTCTGACCGCGGCTTCGATGATGGGTGCGGCATTGAAGAACGACGGAGATACCATCACCCTGCGGATTTCCGGCGGCGGCCCGGCGGGCGCGGTGATCGCCGTTTCGGATGCCTATGGCAATGCGCGGGTCACGGCGGGGAATTTGCGCGCCGACCTTCCGCTTAATTCGAAGGGCAAACTCGATGTCGGAGGAATCATCGGCACCGACGGCTATCTGTCGGTCATTCGGGATTCCGGGACAGGGGAGCCGCAGACCGGCTATTCTCCCATTGTGAGCGGGGAAATCGGTGAGGACCTGACCTATTTCTTCGCAAATTCGGAGCAGATTCCCACCGTCTGCGCACTGGGAGTTTTAGTTTCTCCTGATTTGACCGTTGCGGCCTCAGGCGGTTATCTGCTCCAGCTTCTTCCCGGCGCGGACGAGGAAACCATTGAACGAATCGAAAAAAATCTTCCCGGACTCAAGCCGGTTTCCACGATGGTTCACGAGGGGCTTTCCCCGCTTGACATGCTGCAAAAAGCTCTGGAGGGCTTCGAGCTGGAGGTCATCGAGGAGCGCCAGGTAGAATACCGCTGTGATTGTTCCCGGGGGCGGGTGGAGCGGGTGCTGATCAGCCTCGGAACTGCCGAACTGGAAAAGCTGGCTGAAGAGCAGGAAGTGACCGAGGTGGCCTGCCATTTCTGTGAGAAGCGTTATACCTTTACAAGCAGCGAAATCAAAAAACTGGCCCGTTAAGCCCCGGAATTTGCGGCCGATTTGCAAAAACGGCTTTCTATTCACGATTTTCGCAGTGTTTTTTGAAAAAATTCTTGCATTCATACGAAACGGGTGATATAATAGAACAGCCAAAACACACGCCATGCCATTGCACCGGGCGGTGGCCGGAATTTTCGGTCTCCCGGGCGAAATTTCAAAGCATGGCGGCGGTTTGAAAACCGAAGGAGGATTTTTCTATGGCAGTCGTATCGATGAAGCAGCTCCTTGAGGCGGGCGTCCATTTCGGACACCAGACCCGCCGCTGGAACCCCAAAATGGCCCCGTATATCTTTACCGAAAGAAACGGCATCTACATCATTGATCTGCAGAAAACCGTCCGCATGATTGATGATGCCTACAACTTCGTCCGCGAGCTCGCGGCGAACGGCGACGCCCTTCTTTTTGTCGGCACCAAGAAGCAGGCTGGCGAAAGCATCCGCGAGGAAGCGGAGCGCGCAGGCTGCCCGTTTGTCAACGCCAGATGGCTCGGCGGTATGCTGACCAACTTCCGTACCATCCGCCGCAGAATCGACCGTCTCAACCAGCTCCGCCAGATGGAGCAGGACGGCACCTTTGACCGTCTCCCCAAGAAGGAAGTTGTCAAGCTCAATCTCGAGATTGAGAAGCTTGAGAAGTTCCTGGGCGGCATCAAGGAGATGAAGAAGCTCCCCGGCGCTCTCTTCATCGTCGATCCCCGCAAGGAGCGTATTGCTGTCACCGAAGCCCGCAAGCTGGGTATCCCGATCGTTTCGATTGTTGACACCAACTGCGATCCGGATGAGATTGATTATATCATCCCCGGCAACGACGACGCGATCCGTGCTGTCAAGCTGATTTCCCAGACGATGGCCAACGCTTATATCGAGGGCCGCCAGGGCGTCGACAGCGTCGCGCCTGAGGCTGCCGAGGCTGTTGCTCAGTAAGTTTTGTATTCTGTGGATGCCCGGGCGGTTCGTTCGGGCATCCTTCTGTGATAAAGATGAACAGGAAAAATGGAGGTTAAAAATATGGCTTTTACCGCGAAAGACGTAGCCGCACTGCGTGAGAGAACCAACTGCGGCATGATGGACTGCAAGAAGGCGCTGACCGAAGCCGACGGCAATATGGATAAGGCGATCGAGATTCTTCGTGAGAAGGGCCTTGCTGCCGCTACTAAAAAGGCCGGGCGCATTGCCGCAGAAGGCGTTGTCACTTCAGTGGTCGATGAGGCCAAGAAGATCGGCGTTGTTCTTGAGGTGAATTCCGAGACGGATTTCGTTGCCAAGAATCCGATTTTCAATGAGTTCGTTGCGGCGCTCGCCAAGATTGTTCTTGAGCAGAATCCCGCTGACGTTGACGCACTGAAGGCCTGCGTCGGCCCTGACGGTATGACCGTCGAGAAGATGCTTCAGGAGAAGGTCATGACGATCGGTGAGAACATTCAGATCCGCCGCTTCGTCCGCCTTGAGGGAGATCTCGTCAGCTATGTCCATGGCGGCGGCAAGATCGGCGTTATGGTCAAGTTTGATACCGATCTCGGCGACAAGGAAGCTTTCAAGGTCTACGGCAAGGATGTCGCGATGCAGATCGCTGCGATCAACCCCTCCTACGTCCGCAAGGAAGATGTTCCCGCAGATGAGGTTGCCAAGGAGAAGGAAATTCTCATTGCTCAGGCGCAGCAGGACCCCAAGAACGCCAATAAGCCTGCCAATGTTCTGGAAAAGATGGTGGAAGGCCGCCTGAACAAAAAATTCTATCAGGACGCCTGCCTGCTGGAGCAGCCCTTTGTCAAGGATGGCAATATCACCGTCAGCCAGTACACCAAGAATACCGCGAAGGAGCTTGGCGGCAAGATTGAGGTTGTTTCTTTCATCCGCTTTGAGAAGGGCGAGGGAATCGAGAAGAAGCAGGAGAATTTTGCGGAGGAAATTGCAAAACAGCTCAATAAGTAAAGCCTTTGTCGGTGTCGGCCGAAAATATCCCGAGTTAAGCAGCAGAGAGCATCAAGACCGAGAGGTTTTGGTGCTCTTTTTTGTCATTTCCAGGGGACGTTGAAGAGATTTTGGAGGGGACGAGGAGGAAATAAGGAGGGAGGGAACAAAGAACATTCCCTCGCCCCCTCAAACAGCTCAGAAATGGCTTAATTGAGGGTATAGCGAGATAAATTCGAGTTTTAGCGCAGTTTAAGCTTCAATTATCGAGGAATAACTGAACCCTTCGTAGATTTTGAGTCATAGCAGGGTCTTGCGGAGTTTTTGTTCCCCCTCATTTCATTTCTTATAACCCTCATGGGGCATCAAATCCATTCAGATTTCAGTTTAACCATATTTCCGTTTCCCCGCCATCCTTTCTCAAATAAAATTAGGGAGCGGGACAATTCCGTTTAGACAAGGTTCACTTTTTGGGCTATACAACACAGACCTTGCCGGTTTCAGGCGGACCGCAACAGCTCTTGCCTGGGCAAAAACACAATAGAGAGATCACCGGAGAACCTTTTGGTTCTCCGGTGATCTCTCTGCATCCCAAAACCGATTTGTGTCTGCCTCTTTTGGGCGGCCTCAGCCGTGATGTAATCAAAGTCAATATCTATTCCTGCTTGATGGCAGTCAGCGCCGAAATTTTGACGGCGCGGTTCGCGGGGTAATATCCCGAAATCAGCCCAATCAGGGTGGAAAAAACCAGTGCGCCGGCCACCAGCCAGCCGGGGATGATGGAAACGGGCGCTCCGGTACTTGCTGAACCATACCACATGCTGGCACCGCCCATTCCAATATTGAGTCCGAAAAAGTTCATCAGATAGGAAATCAAATAGCTGAGCAATATGCCGGCAATCCCGCCGAAAAATCCGATACAGCCCGCCTCCATCAGAAAGATAGCGCGGATATCGCGAACATAGCATCCAACAACCTTCATGACGCCGATTTCCCGGGTCCGTTCGTAAATGCTCATCAGCATGGTGTTGGCGATTCCGAGCGCTGCGACAAAGAGCGAGACGCCTGCGATAATTCCTAGGAACATCTGCTGCTTTTGGGTCTGCTCTTCCATTGGTTTGCGGATGGTCTCCATCGAATAGGTATCGAAGCCCATTGCCTGAATGGCTTCCTCAACTGCACCGACATATTTCATGTCGGCAACCTTTACCTTAGCATTCTGATATTTGCCCAGTTCCTTTTTGTCCACTTTGATATTGTTGGCCTTGATATAGTCGGCCTCAATCTTTTTCAGATCCTCGATCGCCATGAACATGCCGCGTGAGGTTTCGTAACCGCGTGACCAGTCCTCCTTGAGGACTGCGGAAACCTTAGGCTTATATTCAACCTTTTTGGCCTTTTCATCCTGCTGGTCGAGCCGCAGAATCAGCTTTGAGGTGGCGAGATCGACAAACGGGTCGGCGATTTTTCCATTCCGGTCAGGGTAAGGATCGCGCCGGTTGTTGCGCTGCTTGCGGGTATCCCGCAGGTTGTATGCGGCGTACTGTCCGACCACCATGGAAAGAGGGGAGGAGAAGGCTTCCTCCCAGCTTCCGGAAAGCAATTCATAGCCCAGCAGAGGCATAGCCTCGGGATAGACGCCGACCACATTGTAAAAGCCGGTGGAATAGCGCTCCCCATTTCCGGCGTAGAGCTGTGCGGAAAGGTTTTGGGGGGTGTATAAGGGAGTTGCCGTCAAAACGCCCTTCATCTGCTGGATCTGCGCCATCACCTCATCGTTGAGGACAACTTCCTTGCCGTTTTTGCTGTTCCCATAGCTGTAGACTTCAATGATGGTGAGGTCTCCCATCTGGGCGAGAAGAGCCTCCTGACTCGCATTCATTCCGAGTCCCAGCGAAATCATGACAACAATGGCACAGGTGCCGACCACAACGCCGACGATAGTCAGCAGAGTACGGATCTTGCGGCGCAGAAGGTTGCGCAGACACATGGAAACGATATCAAATATCATCATCGCTAAAGAGACTCCTCTTGAGCTTTGCCTTCTGGACGGTGACATAGGCGCTCATCAGGCAGACGATCGCGCCGACAGTGTACATAACCGGACGGATCGGGTCTTTCTCCGGCTCGGTGTCAACAGGCTCCGTGGGAGGAAGCTCCTCCGGAGGAAGAATATCGCCGCCGCTGAAGTCCATCGCCATGACCGAGATATTGAAGGGGGCGCTGGCCTCCTTGGGGTTCATATTGGCGTCCTCATAGGTCACGATGATATTGCCGATAAAGTCACCGGGCTCATTATAGCGCACCGAAAAGTCGGCGGTCGATTCGGTGCCGGCGTTGAGGTTGCCGATGTACTGGCTCTGCCCAGGATTGTCCATTCCTTCTCCCTCTACCCGGGCGGTGAGGTTGTAAACGCCGCTGCGCCCCTTATTGACGAGGGAGACGGAGATATAGCACTCCTCACCTTGATAAGCCTCATCAACCTGGGGAATCCCCATCTCGAAGCGGTCGGGGAAGTCGATCGGCAGCGTGATGCTCTCGCTCGATTCGCCGCTTACCAGACGCTCATTGTCGTTGGCATTATTGACATACTGATATTTAAAGCTGAGATTGATCGCATTTGCATCCTCGTCATCGGTTACCTTGGTCAGACCGGGCTTGATCGTAACCTTTTTTTCCATGATGCTTCCGGCGGAAAGCCTTTCGATAAAGAAGGTGTTGGAGGAACTGGTCATCGAAAAGACGCCGGTGGGGGAAACGTTCATGACAATGTTGAGCAAAGCATTGGTGGTGCTGGTATTGCGCAGTCTCAGGGTCAAGGTGAAGTCCTCTCCCGCGGTGACGCTGCTGCCGCCGTAATCATAGCTGTCGACGATGATGTAAGGGGTCAGCGGGTCCAGCTCGGTTTTATCGTCGTCATCATCGTCATCGTCGTCCTCGACATACTCCTCGGTGCGGGGAATATTTGTGGTGCAGTCAACGGTGCGGACGGTGCCATCGGTGAGTTTATAATAACAGGTAAAAGATAGGATATTCCCGGAGCCGGTATAGCGCAGGGAAAGCTGGATGTCGAAGGTCATGCGGTCGGTGCCGGATTCAGCGGGGTCCACGAATACCGGCTTTACGCTGGTGTTGGTCAGAACGAAGGAATCGTTGGAGTTATAGCTGGTAAACGCCAGCGAAGAGGGGTCTACATCGAGCGCCGCAATGTTGTAGTCGGTCGCGCGGAAGGTCACGTCGAAGGTAGTATTCCGCTTGATCGTGCCGCTGCGGGAAATTTTCAGCATTTTGATGTTGTTCGAGCTGATGACGGTGCTGCCTTCCCCCTCGTTGGTCACCTCAAAGGCGGCCTTCGAATCGCTGGTGAGCCTTCCGTCGCTGGTGAAGGTGAGACCCATCCAGCTGCAGGTGGAGATGCTGTTGCTGTCGGTGGTAAAGGCGGCGACCGGCTGATTTTGATAGAGCGGGGAATTGGAAGGGCCGGTGATCTTCAGCGCCCATTGGTTCTTATAAGTACTGGTATTATACTCAACCCCAGCGGTGTAGTAGCCGACTGGAAGGGAAGAGTAGGGGGTTCCCTCGACGGTAATGCCCTTATACTGGCTTTTGTCAACCTGGGCGGCCTCTTTTGCAGCAAAGGCAGCTGTCGGCAGCATCAGTAATACCAGTGCAAGACAGAGCAAAAGGCTAAACAGTTGTTTCATTCTCATCGGCCTTGTTCTCCTTTTCTTTCTCTTGAGGGGTGGGAGCGGTAGTTTTTTCGTCCGGCGGCGGCCGGAAGGCGTCTCTCTGGTCTTCGGCTTTTTCCGCCTCCGCGCAAAGGCTCTGCTCTGCGTCCGCCGGGATATGCTTCGTGGAAGCGGACTCTTCCCGCGCCGGATCCAGATAGGCGGGGGATTCGTTGCGTTCATCCCCGACCAGAAGGCCGTCCCGAATGGTGATGATCCGGTCGGCGTACCGCGCCAGCTCGTTGTCGTGGGTGACCAGGACAAAGGTGATGTTGTTCTGATGGGACATCTCGATCAGAAGCTTCATGACCTCCAGAGTCGTGTGGCTGTCGAGGTTGCCGGTGGGTTCGTCCGCAAAGACGATTTTCGGCTTCGCAACGAAAGCGCGCGCGATGCCGACCCGCTGCTGCTGGCCTCCGGACATTTCGGATGGCTTGTGGTTGATGCGGTTGCCGAGGCCGACCTTTTTGAGCATCTGGGCCGCTTCGCGGTCCCTGACCATACGCGGCACCCCGCGGAAGAGAAGGGGCATGGCGACGTTTTCCAAGGCGGACATCGAGGCAATCAGATTGTAGGACTGGAATACAAATCCGATGTTCCGCTGGCGGAATCCGGCGAGCTGATCCTCTGAAAGTCGGGAAATATTGGTTTTCCCAATCCGGACGCTGCCGGAGGTAGGCTTTTCCAACCCTGCGAGCTGATTGAGAAGGGTGGACTTTCCTGACCCGGAGGTTCCCAGAATGCAGCAGATTTCTCCGCGGCCGATCTGAAGATTGATATGAGAGAGGGCCCGGACCTTCTCGTGGCCGACCCGGTAGACTTTTGAGAGGTCATGAATGGTGATAATCGCGTCCAAACGTCCGAAAACCTCCTTTCGCCGTGCGGCGGTGTTTCTATTTTATTGAGTGCCTAAAGAAAGGAAAATTGTTGCCTGCGCTCCGGAAAAGATTTCACATATGCTTCCCGTTTTCCGATTTGGATTCAAACGCGGGTGGCCTGCACCGGGGCCGCGCAGCGGCCCATAACGCGGAAGCCTTCTGAATCGGCCTCAATCGATGCAGAAGCATTATACCATAATCCGACAAAATCTTCTATCCTGTTCGATGAAAAGGGCGGAGCCGAAAGAATTTCTTTCGGCTCCGCCCTGTCGGGGGATGGATTACGGTGTTGCAGAACCGCCCTGGCTTCTGATCCAATCCCAATAATTAGGAACGGAACTTTCACTGCTGGAGGACTCCTCCGCAGGAGAGCTGTCCGAGGAGCCATAGCGCGAAGGACTGGCGATCTGGCTGCCGCGGCGGGAGTCATCTTCCTCCTCGTCCTCGTTCAGATCGAGGATTTCCCCATGATAGGTGCATTCCTCAGGCATGTTTGTAAGTTTGTACCAGCCGGTTCCGATCTGGGTGCACAACGGCCCGGCGAGTTTTCCTGTCTCGAGACAGTATTGCTTCTGAACAACGTTGGGAGAATCGGGAAAGTCGATGACAGGAAGATTTGCATGAATGGGTGCCATCACATTTTTCCAGATGATGGGGGGCGGATATCCGTAGCCGGAATAGCGGATCGTCTCCATCTCGTCGTAGCCCAGATAGCAGACGCCGACGTAGTAGGGGGTAACGCCGATAAACCACTGGTTGTAATCTTCGTCCGAGGTGCCGGTTTTGCCGGCGATCGGCATCTCTGAGAACTTGGCGGTGGTGCCGGTGCCGGGCGCCGCGGCAGTGACCCGCTGGAGCAGCTTGTTCATCAGGGTCGCCGTTTCAGCCGAGATCACCCGCTTGGGAACCGCCTTGTTTTCCAGAATGACTTTACCGTTCGAATCGAGCACCTTGGTATATGAATGCGGTGTGTAATAGAGTCCGCCGTTTCCAAAAATCTGGTATCCTGCTGCCATTTCCAACGGGGTCACGCCATCGGTCAGCCCGCCAAGCGCCATCGGCGCAAGGGCGATATCGGTATAGGTGCGGCCGTTGCGGGTTTCGCTCTCCACAAGATGCTGGAAATTGAGCTGATTGCGCAGAAAATCAAAGCTGGTCCGCGGAGTCAGCATCTGCACCAGCTTCACCGGAATGGTGTTGGTGGAGCGCTGAAGCGCCTCCGTAATAGTGATCGGCCCGCGGTAGAAGCCGTAGAAGTTTTTCGGATACCAGGAATTCATGTCCTCGGGGTCGAGCAGAATGGGGCTGTCGTCCCAGACCATCGACCAGTGGATGATATTGCGCTCCACAGCCAGAGAATAGGAGGCAAGCGGCTTAATGGTGGAGCCGGGGTGCCGCACCGCGCTGGTGGCGCGGTTGAAGAGCCGCGCGCCGGTCTTTTCCCGGTTGGATCCGACAATCGCCTTGATCTGCCCCTCAAGATTGAGGACGACAAAGGCAGATTCCGGGTATTCTTCATTGTGGACCTGGGTAAAGGGGCTGTTTTCGCTGCCGACGATGTACTTCTTTTCCAGATACTCCTGCATCTCGGCGTCAACGGTGGTATAGATTCGGAAGCCGCCGGTGCGCAGTGCCTCTTTGGCGCCGGCCTCAGTGTATCCCGCCCTCTCGACGAGGTCATTGAGCACCTCATCATAGACCGTATCGATAAACCAGCCCTGTACCGTTTCAAGATTTTCGTGGTATTCCTCGGTGCGGAACACCATTTCCTGATCGACAGCCGCCTGATACTCCTCGTCGGTAAGCATTGGAGTCCCGTCCGGCCGGTTCTGATCATGCATCATCTTGAGGATCATCAGCTGCCGTTCCCGGTTGTTTTCGGGATAAATGAAAGGATTCCAGTAGGTGGGGTTCTGGGTGATGGCAATCAGCGAAGCAGCCTCCGCCGCAGTCAGATCCGAAACATTTTTTCCGAAATAGAGATTCGCGGCGGACTGTACACCGTTCTGTCCGTTGCCGAGCGCAATGGTATTGAGATAGACCTCGAGAATCTGATCCTTGGAATAATTCTTTTCCAGATTGATCGCGCGGAAGATTTCCCGGACCTTTCGGCCGACGTCAAATTCCTTGTCGTCTGTGACGTTTTTAATGACCTGCTGGGTGATGGTGGATCCGCCGAAATAGTCGGAGGCAAACGGATTGAGGTAGTTGACCGCCGCCATGACGGTGCGCTTGAGATCGACGCCCGAGTGCTGCCAAAAGCGTTTGTCCTCGACCGCAACCGCCGCATCCTTGACGGACTGGGGTATGTCGGAATAGTCGACCCAGACACGGTTTTCATTGTTCTGAACCCGCTGAAGCTCAAAATATTCGTCGGTTTCCTCGTCGAGCGCATACAGGATGGTGGTAAAACTCATCTTGACATTTTCCAGCTCCACCTTGTCGCTGGCGTCGAGGGTGTTGAGAACATAGACGGTCAGCACCGAGGCGACGATACAGCCGGTAATAATTCCGACCATCATCAGCACCGCCAGCAGCTTGGCCGCAAGGAGGAGGGGCCGGAAACCGGTATTCTTTTTCCTTCGCTTGGGTGATGGGTTCGGTGCAGATCTTTTTGCTTGCTGTGGCACCAAATCATCCCTCCTTTTCGTAATATGAAACAGAATGCAGCTTTGAAAAAAGGATGGCGGCCGCCGAAGAACCCGCCTTCCGAAATCTCACAAGTATCAACTAGTATACCACAGAATCCTATATTTGTGTAGACGCTTTTTCCTGAAAAGGTAAAGTTACGCTGCATAGAGCGGTGCGGCGCGGTCAACACTGAGTGGGAAAGGGGAGAAAAGCATATGGCAAAACATGCCGCACGCTGGGGCCTTGCCGTGCTGGCGGCGTCGGTCGGGATCGGGTTTGGAAGCGGGCTGCTGCTGCGCCAGCTTGCACCGCAGCAGAGCCTGAGCGCCAATGATTTTACCGGTTCGGTCAGTGCCGCTACGCCGGAACCAAAGCCGCACTACCTGCTTAAAGGATACGAGGGAAAGCTGGCCGTCTTTATCATCGGGAAGGAGGAGCCGGAGCTGGTTCTGGACCGGTATCTGCACCATCTGCCCGATGTTGACCGCCTTCGTCTGGAAGAGGGAATTCAGGTGGCGCAGTATTCCGATCTGCTGCGTCTGATCGAGGACTACACCAGTTGACCCGCCTCTGATACAGTGGCTTTTTTTGGCGAAATGATTGCAGAACTGCTCCTTTTTTAGAAGATTTGACAACGAATTGTAATCTTACCTTCATCATGGAAGGATGAAATCCACAGGATGAATCCGGTATAATAAGCCAGTAACATCCAATTTGAACAGTAGGAGTGTTATTTGCATGTATTTCCGCTTTGCACATAATAACATCAATGTCTGCAATCTTGACGAGAGCATCGCATTTTATGAAAAGGCGCTTGGCCTGCGGGAAATCCGGCGGAAGGAAGCTGCCGACGGCAGCTTTATTCTGGTCTATCTTTCGGATGGAACCAGTGAACATCAGCTCGAGCTGACCTGGCTGCGCGACCACACCGATCCTTATAATCTCGGAGAGAATGAGATTCATATTGCGTTTCGCACCGACGATATGGAGGCGGCGCATCGGCTCCACAGTGAAATGGGCTGTATCTGCTATGAGAACAAGGCGATGGGGATCTATTTTATCAGTGATCCCGACGGTTATTGGCTGGAAATTGTTCCCGCCAAATAAATTTTGGAAGCACGGCGCTCTCCTGCCGCTCTCCAACCTACAGGCGGGGATCGTTGGTGGTTCGATACTCCTTAAAAGACGCAAAGAGCCGTCCCCGATCGGGGACGGCTCTTTGCGCCTTTCGCGCGGGGCGGCAAAATCGGGGTCAGCAGGCGCTGAAATGCTTTTCGATAAAACGGAGGAAGGTTCTGCTGGCGCCCGACAAGGCCCGGGAATCCCGGCAGGCGACCGCAACGGTTCTTGTAACCGGGGAATCGAGGGGAAGGGTGACCAGATTCTGTGCAATATTTTGCAGAACCGGTCGATAGAGGACGGAAACACCCAGCCCCTGTTCCACCATCGAAACGATGCTGTAATCGTCATACACCTTATATTGAAGATTCGGCGTCAGTCCCTCAGAGGCAAAAGCGTCCAGCACAACGCTGTGCTCTCCTTCGTCGAGCAAAATAAAAGGCTCGGCCGCAAGGGATTGCAGGGTGAGGCGTTTCTGCACCGCGAGCGGATGCCCGGGGCAGAGGACCGCCAGCATTTCATCCTGATACAGCGGTATGGTTTTCAGCCCGGAAACGGCCGTCGGGTTGACGAAGCCGAAGTCCACGCTGCCCTCCTTGATCCATTGGCTGATATTGGTGTATTCCCCCTGAAGCAGTTCAAACTGCACCGAAGGGTACAGCTCCTTGAACTGTTTGATCAGAAAAGGAAGCCAGTTGCGGCTGACGCTGGTGAAGGTACCGATCCGAATCACGCTGCCTTCCAGTCCTTCCATCTCGCGGCGCTTGCGGCGCAACTCATCGCAGGCATTGCAGACCGCCCGGATGAACGGAAGATATTCCTGCCCGTCGGGAGTCAGGGTGATCCCGCTTTTGGAACGGTGAAAAAGGGTGGCGCAAAGTTCCTCCTCAAGGGTTTGAACCATCTGGCTGACGGCGGACTGGGTGTAATCAAGTTCCTGTGCGGCGCGGGTAAAGCTGCCTGTTTCCACGACTTTGAGAAAAACGTAGTATCGAGTCAAAAAATCAGCCCCATTTATAAGTGAATCTAATGATACTATTATAATAATTCGTTTTACTGATTTCAAGGGACGCGGTAAAATAGTCCTTGCAGAACGGAAAAAGGGGAGATTTTGATGCCTAATGACGGAAAGGCCTGGTTTGCCAAGGGACTGCGGGATGGCCTTCCCATCTCGATGGGGTATTTTGCGGTTGCCTTCACCCTCGGAATTGCAGCAAAAAATGCGGGATTGACCGCCTTTCAGGCCACGCTGACCAGCCTGCTGATCAATGCATCGGCTGGTGAGTTCGCCGGGTTCACTCTGATTTCAGCGGGGGCGAGCCTTTTGGAAATGGCAGCTATGATGCTGGTGGTCAATGCGCGCTATCTGTTGATGTCCTGCGCACTGAGTCAAAAGCTGGGAAGCCAAACCTCCCTTCTTCACCGGATGCTGATCGGCTTCGATGTTACCGACGAGATCTTTGGGGTGTCGATTTCGGCGCCCGGTAAGCTCAATCCCTTTTATCCCTTTGGCATGATGGCGGTTTCCATCCCCGGCTGGGCCTCCGGCACCTGCCTGGGGGTTTTGATGGGCAATGTGCTCCCTGCCAGCGTGGTCAGCGCCCTGAGCGTTGGACTTTATGGAATGTTTCTCGCGGTCATTATTCCCCCCGCCCGCAAAAGCCGGGTCATCGCGGGATTGATCGTCGCTTCCATGGGGCTGAGCTTCCTTTTTTCCAAGCTCCCCTTCCTCAGCCGCATCTCCTCAGGAATGCGGATCATTCTGCTCACCGTCCTGATTGCCGGAGCGGCCGCGGTGCTTTTTCCGGTTCGTGAAGAGGGTGGTATTCCTGAAAAAGAGGAGGCTGCACAGAATGCGCTATAATGCTTATCTCTATATTTTGGTGATGGCGCTGGTGACCTATCTGATCCGCGTGCTGCCGTTGACACTGATCCGCAGGGAAATCCGTAACGTGACTATCCGCTCCTTTCTGTTTTATGTCCCCTATGTGACACTGGCGGTGATGACCTTTCCCGCAATCCTTGATGCAACGGAGAGCACGTGGTCGGCCGCGGCCGCTTTGCTGGCGGGCATTGGCCTGGCCTGGTGGGGCGCGGGCCTCTTTCAGGTTTCGGTTCTTTCCTGCGCCGTTGTCTTTCTGCTGGAGCGGTTCCTTCAGATTTAGCCGGAAGCTCTTAAAAATATGGTTGAGAAAAGCCCTGTGATGGCTTTCTGCGGAGCCTGCGTCCCAATGGCACCGGTTTTTGCTCTGCTTCACAATCGGGTGGAAAATAAAAGAACGCTGCTGCCGAATGGCAGCAGCGTTCTTTTATTTTCCACTGAGAGTGCGTTCGAGCCAGATTGAAGCGATGTTCAAAGCGGGATAAAGCCCGTTCTTTTCGGTGCGCTTGAGGATTCTGCGGCTGGTATGCAGCGATTCATCGGTGGAAAGGATCTGTACCGACACACGGTCGGCAAGGGTAATATCCTTCCACTCTTTGTTGGTCAGCACCTGCAGCATCGCGATACAGGACTCGGCGGGATTACCGTAGTAAAGCACGTTGCCAGAACGGACAAGCGGTTTTCCCCGGAAGGTGGGAAGATCTTTTTTCTTAGTTGCCAAGCAGAGGGCTCCTTTCGGTGAAAATTTCAACGTCCCGGCCGCCCCGGAAGGGCGCGGTCAGTCGTTGAGGTAGGAGCGCACCAGAATCTGAAGCAGCTCATCGCGGTCGATGCGCCGGATCAGACTGCGTGCGTTGTTGTAGGTTGTGATATAGGTGGGATCTTCCGAGAGGATGTACCCCACAATCTGGTTGATCGGATTGTAGCCCTTCTGCTTCAGCGCATCATAAACCGCGGTTAAAATCGAACGGACCTCAGCTTCCTGATCCTCGTGAATGGAAAAGGAACGGGTTGGATCCTGCATCATATATCACCTCGCCTAAAATTGTTCTCTTCTATCATACATCATATTCTGCCCGAATACAAGCAGAAATTCATTAATTTACATTTAATGGAATATATACCAAAAAACGGTCCGCAGACATTTCTCTGCGGACCGTTTTCAACGAAAAGGAAGGCTTACATTCTCAGCTCACAGCCAAGCGCCTTGACAGCGGCGAGAGCCTTGTCCATCGCGGCAGTGACCTCGCTGTCGGTCAGGGTGCGGTCGGATGCGCGCATCGAGATGGCAAATGCGAGACTCTTTTTCCCTTCGGGAATCTGCGAGCCTTTATAACAGTCGAACAGTGAGATTGATTCGAGAATTTTGTCGATCGCTTTGGAGACGGCTTTTTCGATGGTGAGCATCGGCAGACTGTCGTCGCAGAGCAGAGCCAGATCGCGGGTCGAAGCGGGGAAGCGGGGAAGCGGGTGGTAAACCCGGTCGGAGACGTCCGCCAGCTCGAAGAGCGCGGCAAGATCGATTCGTCCGAGATAGGCGCGTGTGCCCATCTCGTAGTTGGCGCAGACCGCGGGATGCGCTTCGCCAATCAGTGCGATGCTTCTGCCGTTCTTGGAAATTTCGGCGCAGCGGCCGGGATGGAAGGTGGGATGATCACAAACAGCGGCGACGTCGTAATCCTGAATTCCGAAGACGTCGAGCAGTTCCTCCACGATTCCTTTGAGATGATAGTAATCGGCGTCCTCCCCGTAAAGTCCCAGAGCAATGGTTTTCAGCTCGTCGGGCAGGATATCCGCGCTCTCCTTGGGGATAAACTCCTTGGCCAGCTCAAAGAGGGAAGCCGAAGCGTTGCGGTTGTTATAGTTTCGTGCAAGCACCTCCATCATCGAGGGGAAGACGGTGGTGCGCATGACACTGGTGTCCTCACCGAGCGGGTTGAGGATATTGACGGTCCGGCGCAGCGGGCTTTGGGCAGGAAGACGGATCTTGTCAAACACCTTGGGAGAAACAAAGGTATAGCTGCAGATCTCGCTCATTCCCTGAGCGAGCAGGGTGCTGACGGCCAGACGCTCCAGCTTCTGCTCGGGGGTAATCACGCCGTAAACGCCGCCCTGAATCGCGGTGGAAGGGATCTTGTTGTAGCCGTAGAAGCGTGCAATCTCCTCGGCAATGTCGGCCTTGTGCAGCACGTCTCCGCGCCAGGAGGGAACGATCACTTCGTCGCCATCCATGGCAAAGCCGAGGCTTTCGAGGGTTTTCACCATTTGTTCGCGGCCGACGGTGATGCCGAGAAATTCGTTGATCCAGTCGGCCTCGAGGGTGACGCGGGTGGGCGTATGGCTGGAGGAATCGACATCGATGACCCCTTCGACCAGTTCTCCCGCGCCTAGCAGAATCACCAGTTCACAGGCGCGGTCGGCGGCTGTGCGGCAGATTGCCGGGTCCAGCCCCTTTTCAAAACGGCTGGAAGCCTCGGTGCGCATTCCGAGCTTGCGGGCGGTAGTGCGCACCGAACTGCCGAGAAAGTTGGCCGATTCAAAAACAACCGTAACCGTCTCATCGTGGATGCCGGAGGATTCGCCGCCCATCACGCCTGCGACGGCGGATGGCTTTTCGGCGTCGGCGATGACCAGCATTTCGGGCGAGAGGGTGCGCACGATGCCGTCGAGGGTCTCAAGCGTTTCCCCGGGCTCGGCGTTGCGGATCACCAGCTTGCCACCGGCAACGCAGTTCACATCGAAGGCGTGCATCGGCTGACCGTATTCCAGCATCACATAGTTGGTGATGTCCACGATGTTATTGATCGGACGGACGCCCGAGGCGCGAAGCCGCTCGCGCATCCAGCGGGGGGAGGGCATAATTTTGACGTTGGTGACAGCGCGGGCCACATAGCGCGGGCAAAGAACGGAGTTTTTCACTTCGACCGAAAGCATCTCGTTGAGATTCCCCTTGCCATGCGGCAGCTTCGGCTCGGGCAGCTTCAGTTCAGAGCCGAAGGTGGCGGAAGCCTCACGCGCTAGGCCGGTTACCGAAAGGCAGTCGGGACGGTTGGGGGTAATCTCAAACTCCACGACGGTATCGTTCAGGCCCATCGCCTCGCGAATATCCTGACCCAGCTCGCAGGGCTCGTCGAGCACCCAGATGCCTTCCTCGATCGCGTTGGGAAAGTCATGAACGGTCAGCCCCAGCTCCGAGAGGGAGCAGAGCATCCCCTGGCTCAGTTCGCCGCGCAGCTTGGAGGTCTTGATTTTATGCCCGCCGGGCAGCACCGCACCGTGTACGGCGGCCGGGACGAGGTCGCCGACCTTGAGGTTCTGTGCGCCGGTGACGATCTGAAGAATTTCCGGACCGCCCACATCGACCTTGCAGATCACCATGTGGTCGGAATCGGGATGCGGGACGATCGAAAGAATTTTGCCGACGACAACATTTTTAATTTCACTGCCCTCGACGGCGTAGCCTTCCACCTTCGAGCCGGACATCGTCATCGCCTCGGCGAATTCTCTCGGAGTGATATGCTCGGGAATGGCGGTGTAATCAGCCAGCCATCTCATTGAAAGATCCATGATTTATCTGTCTCCTCTCGTTAAAACTGGCCCAGGAACCGCAGGTCGTTCTCAAAGAGCAGCCGCAGGTCGTCGATGTTGTACCGTCTCATGGCCACACGCTCCAGACCCATTCCAAGCGCGAAGCCGCTGTAAATATCGGGATCGATGCCGCCGTTGCGCAGCACCTGCGGGTGGATCATGCCGCAGCCGAGCAGCTCAATCCAGCCTTCTCCCTTGCAGAGACGGCAGCCCTCGCCGTGGCAGGCGAAGCACATGATATCCATCTCGGCGGAAGGCTCGGTAAACGGGAAGTGGTGGGGGCGGAAGCGGGTCACGGTATCTTCACCGTAGAGCCGCTTGGCAAAAACGTCGAGCGTTCCCTTGAGGTCGGACATCGTGATGCCCTTGTCGATCACCATTCCCTCAAGCTGGTGGAAAAGCGGGGAGTGGGTCGCGTCCACCGCGTCGGAGCGGTAGACCTTGCCGGGGGCGATGATCCGGATGGGAGGCTTGCGGTTCTCCATCGTGCGGATCTGCACCGGCGAGGTCTGGGTGCGCAGCACCACCTCATCCGAGATATAGAACGTATCCTGCGTATCGCGTGCGGGGTGGTCCTTCGGAATATTGAGCGCCTCAAAGTTGTAGTAGTCGCGCTCCACCTCGGGTCCCTCAACAACGTCGAAGCCCATGCCGAGGAAAATTTCCTTGATTTCATCGATGACAAGATGAATGGGATGGAGCTTGCCGATGGGGGCGTGACGTCCCGGCATCGTGACGTCGAGCACCTCGGAGGCGAGCCGGGCGTCGAGCTCGGCGGCCTTGAGCTCGGCCAGCTTTTCCGAAAGGGCCGCGTCGATCACCGCGCGCGCTTCATTGGCGGCCTGTCCGATCGCCTTGCGCTCCTCGGGGGAAAGGCCGCCCATCCCCTTGAGGATGGCGGTCAGCTCGCCCTTTTTGCCGAGGTACTTTACCCGGACGGCGTCCAGTGCGGGAAGGTTGGGGGCGGCTTTAAGCTCCTGCTCGGCCTGTGCAATGATCCGCCCGATTGCTTCGTTCATACGATCACCTCATACAAAATATAATGGTTGTGGCGGGGGAGCGTGCAATAAAAAATCCTCCCGTCCCGTTCCCAAAAGAGAACAGGGACGAAAGGAAAAATTCCATTCCGCGGTACCACCCGTTTTTCCGTCTCCAAAGGGAGGACGGACACTTTTCAATCCTGTAACGGGGATTTCCCGTCGCCGCTTACCACAGATGCTTCGGCGGCGCCGCTCGGGAGCGAACTTCGGCGGTCTCTCACGCAATCGGTCTTGCAGCCGGTGAACCGATCTCTCTGGGCGCGAAGCGGAACGCGTACTCTCTCCGTCATGGCGTTTTGCTATCAGTTATTTAGTCTACCACAGAACGACAGGGAAGACAAGCGGTTTTCAAAATAATTTTACAGGGAGGATTCTTGATGAAGCGCGCTCTGGCAATGCTTTTGGCTCTGATTCTGTGCGTGGGGTGCGCCCCGGCCGGCATGAGAGCGGTGGAGCCCTCTCAGCTCATTGGGCGGCCCTTTTCCGCCCGGATGCTGCTGGAGTGGAACGGAAAAGAATACAGTGGTTCGATAGCCCGGGACGCACAGGGGGGGCTGTCCCTCGCACTGACCGGGGAATCCCTGATTCTGCCGGTTTCCTTCGCCTGCGGCACAGGGGCCTGCGCCGTCACGCAGGGGGAGCTTTCCTTGAACCTCAGAGAGACGGATCTCCCCTCATCGTCGCTGCCCTCATCGCTGCAGCGCGCATTTGTTCTGCTGGAAAATGCAAAAACAAGGGTGGGCGAGGACGAAATTTTTCTTGAGGCGGGTGCGGTTCGGCTTATCTGCGACAGCGAAAGCCTGGCTTTTTCCGACCTTGCGCTGGAAGGAGGCCGGATTGAATTCACTGAGTTTGCTTTTACCGATCCCTGAGCATTCAGCTTTTGAGACGCATAGGATGGATCAGGAGAAAATTTCCTGACCCGTTTTTTGCTGCGGCGCTGTTTAAGGGCCGACTCTCCGGGTCATGATAATTTCACAACCCAGAAGGATGGAGAGTGATCCTACATGACGGTCAAACGCGGAGACATTTACTACGCGGACCTCAGCCCGGTGGTCGGCTCGGAACAGGGAGGAATTCGCCCGGTGCTGATCGTTCAGAACGACGTGGGCAATCGTTACAGCCCCACTGTAATCGCGGCTGCTATCACCAGCCAGACCGATAAGGCTAAGCTGCCGACCCACATCCCGCTGCCGAGCCAGCAGTGCGGGCTGACCAAGGAATCCATCGTCCTGCTCGAACAGGTGCGAACGATCGACAAGCGCAGGCTCAAGGAACGAATGGGGCGGGTCGACGACCAGTCGATGAACCGTATCAACCATGCGTTGGAGGTTAGCTTCGGGCTGGAGCCCCGAGGGTAGCTACATACGCTACCCGGGAAAAATCCCCGTCGGATCGGTCATCCGGTTATTCGCAAGCATGCGATGTGAATTGTGGGAAAATATGCAGGAGAGCGGCCGGCGTAATCTGACCGCTCTCCTGGGGGCGTTTTACCATGCTGAGAATGATCTGTTTCTACTCGGGCAGAAAAACCGTTGTTCATCGGCCCTGCTGCGTATCACAATACAGATTTTGTGCGCTGCAATATAGGAAAATGCCTTTCAGCCCATTGCCTTGTAGACAATGGTGGGCGAAGTAGCTTACTTTTCTTTAACCAGTCCCTTGCATGCAAAAAATTGCCGCCAATCGAGAAATTCCGGCGCCGCATTCATGCAGCGCCGGAATTTCTCGATTAGATTTTCCATAGCGGCTTTTATTTGCCGAACATCTGCAGATAGCCCTGCACGAAAATCCAAAGGACGAGAATCGGAACGACCCAGAGAAAGTAAAAACGCAGGCCCTTCGGGAATTTTGGCCCGCTGCCGGCATCAGCCTCAGCGATAAACCGGTCCCAACCCCAGCCGAAACTGCAGGTGCAGAAGATGGCAAAAACCAGCGAGCCGAGCGGAAGCAGATTGTTACTCACCAGAAAATCCTCCAAATCAAGGATGGTGCTCCCCGCGCCGAGAGGCTGAATTCCGGAGAAAAGGTTAAAGCCGAGGGCGGCGGGGAGGGAACAGACGGCGATTAGAATCAGGTTCACCGGCACTGCTTTTTTGCGGTCCCAGCCCCAGCGGTCGATGGCAAATGAGATAATGTTCTCAAAGACCGCCACAACCGTTGAAAGAGCGGCAAACAGCATAAAGACAAAGAAGAGACTGCCCCAGAGCCTGCCGAGAGGCATTGTATTGAAGATGTTCGGCAGCGTGACAAAGACAAGATTGGGGCCGCTGTCCGGGGCAACCGAAAAGGCCGAGCAGATGGGGAAGATGACCAGTCCGGCAAGGAAAGCCACGACGGTGTCGAGCAGCGCCACCCGCACGGCTTCTCCGACCAGCGTATGGTCTTTGCCGATATAGCTGCCGAAGATGGTCATGGATCCCGCGCCGATGCTCAGGGTGAAGAAAGCCTGTCCCATTGCAGCGAAGAGCGCCTCGCCGAAACGATCGGAGAGAAGTGCCTGGAAATCAGGCTTCAGGTAAAATTTCAGGCCCTCGGCGGCGCCGGGCAGCGTGACGGAACGGATGACCAGCACGATCAGCGCGACGAACAGAAAGGTCATCATCGGCTTGGTGATTTTCTCCACTCCGTTTTGCAGTCCCCGGCTGCAAATGAACATGCCGAGCAGCACGACGAAGATCATCCATCCGCAGAGTGTGGCCGGACTTGCGACCATTTCCCCAAAAGCGGCCGTTACCTGCTGAGGGTCCTTGCCGGAAAATCCGCCCATGAGCATTTTGACGAGGTAATGGCACATCCAGCCGGCGATGGTGGTATAAAACATCATCAGCAGATAGTTGGTAATCATCGAAACGTATCCAAAGGCCTGCCAGCCCGGCTTGTCAGGGCGAAGAATTGAAAACGCGGTTGCAGTGCTGGCGCGGCTGGCACGTCCGACCGCGAACTCCATCACAAGAATCGGCACGCCCAGGATCGCCAGGCAGATCAGGTAAAGCAGCACAAAGGCGGCACCGCCGTACTGTCCGACGATATAAGGAAATCTCCAGACGTTCCCAAGGCCGACCGCACAGCCTGCCGAAATCAGCAGAAAGCCGATGCGGGAAGAAAAGGTCTCCCGTTGTTTTCCGTTCATCTTGTGTTCTCCTCTTTTCTTCTGTCTGTTTGCCGGCGCGGTATGCGCCCGCTATGTTCTGCGGCCTATTTTGCCGCGTGAGCCCGGATAAATTCCAAAACAGCCGGATATAATATCTCTAAACCGGACAAGGAGGTGAATCCGAAATGGAGCAACAGGCCAACCGTAGCATCGGCTGTACCGTAAAGCAGTGTGTCCATCACTGCCAGAGTCAGAATTACTGCACACTGTCCCAGATCAATGTCGGAACGCATGAAACCAATCCCACGAAGGTTGAATGTACCGACTGCAATTCCTTCGCACCGAAAATGTGAGGACAGCGAAGTCTGCAAAAACGGGACCGGCATCAAATTTGATGCCGGTCCCGTTTTCCTGCCGAGCTGAACCGCTCAGCTCTTTTTCGGAGAGGGATTGACCTCGACTTCCATTGTTTTCTGAGAGACCTCATTGGTTGGCAGCAGCTTGGCCATGACGACAAGACGATAGTTGGTGTGGTCGCCAGAGACGTATTCGCCGCTGCAGGTGGAGAGGGTCAGAATACGGTCGTCGGTCGTAACCGGCACATCGATGATATATTCACTGCGGGCCCGGGCCTCGTCGAGAATATATTGAAATTCTTCTTCGGAAGGGTGAGTTTGAATATAGTTGAAGTTGATATTGGTGAAAAAAACTGCGAAGACCTGCCAGACGAGATCATCCTCCGGCGCCGAGAAATAGATATAGGGATTGTTGCGGACAAAGTTGATATCCTGTGCATATTTGAAAAGCTGTGAGAACTTTTTTCCGTCGGGGTTGTCGCGGTAATCGGAGTGCCCATAGATGATGGTATTTTTGACAAGATTGTCACGATCCACCACTTTGCAGCGGAAGTCGGTGAAGTAGCAGCCGAAGATGTCGTATTTCTTATCCTCGTCAATTCGCAGATAGTAGTCGTTGTCGGGTCCCTGAAGAACTGCGTCGTCAATCTCGGTATTGGGAATATACAGCCAGCCGACGGTGTCGGGATTTCGCTTGATTCCCTGATCGATCTTTTCTACCAGAAAAACCCGTTCGACTTCCAGATCATCTTCGGGTTCCGGCTCTTCCTCCGGCTCGGAGCTTTCAGCAGCCGAGGAGCTGGCCGGATTCGCCGCCGGGCTTTGGCCGGTGCATCCGGCTGTGGCCGTCACGATCATTAAAAGAGCAAAAAGCAGGCAGAGTGCCTTGAGCAGGCGAAGCTGTTTCATTGATGTTTCCTCATTTTCATGAAATTTCGGGCGCGGGATCGCGGGAATAAAATAAGTTTAATCAAAAGAGCTGCCTATGTCAAGAGGAAGTCCCCCCCATCAATTGGAATTCAAGGCTGGGCGTGGTAAAATGAAAGGGTTCCAGAAATCGATAAAATGGAGGAATTCACTTGAAACTTTTATCTTTGATTCTGTTGGCGATGGTGGGAGGCGGCTCTCTGATCAATTTTGTCCTCTGCGCCATCGATAAATGTGCCGCCAAGGCTGAGCGGCGCAGAGTTCCGGAAAAGCGGTTTTTCTGGATCGCTCTTCTGGGCGGCGGCCCTGGGCTGTGGCTGGGAATGCGCTGCTTCCATCACAAGACGCTTCACCGCTCTTTCTGGCTGGCGGCGGTGGGGACGACGCTGCTCTACGGCGCCGCTCTGCTCTGGATCGCTCTGCGAATGGGCGGAATGCTTTGAGAAACCTTAAATTTTGGCTTTACAAACCGCTTGTTTGGCAGTAGAATAGGAAAGATTCACGGTAATCTGACGAACACCGGAGGACACAATGGGATACACGACAATTCTGCTGGACGCCGACGGCACGCTGCTGGACTTTGAAGCCGCACAGCGCGAGGCGTTTTTTGCCGCAATGCGGCGGATGAAGGTCCCCGCCGGCGAGGAGATGCTCGCAAGGTACGACCGAATCAATCACACGCAGTGGAAGCGGCTCGAGCGGGGTGAGGTTACCCGGGAAGCGATGCTGGCGGAGCGGTACGCTCTGCTTTTTGCCGAGTGGGGACTTGAACGTGATCCGCAGGCGGCAAACCGCGCCTATGGGGATGCCCTTGCGGAATCGGCTCCGCTTCTTCCCGGCGCGAGGGAGTTGCTGGAGGCGCTGTCCCCCGTGGCTTATCTTGCGATTATTACCAATGGAGTCCCGCACAGCCAGCACCGGCGCTTTGCCCTTTCCGGGATCGACCGCTATGTCCGGCAGGTGCTGATTTCGGGCGAGGTGGGATGCGAAAAGCCAGACCCGCGCTTCTTCCGGGCGGCGCTGGAGCGGTGCGGCGCGCCCGACCCCCGTGAGGTGCTGGTGGTAGGAGACTCCATTTCCGCCGATATCGCGGGAGCTGCCGCCGCGGGACTGGACAGCTGCTGGTTTAATCCCAAGGGGACGCCTCTTCCTGCGGGGGTCATGCCTACCTATCTGGCTTCCGACCTGCGGGAGGTCGCCGCACTGGTGTACCGAAGCCAGCAGAGGTCTCTTCCATTTGATTCTGCAGAAGCGAGGAAACTTTCATGTCAAGCATAACCAGAGTGCGCGCCCTTCCGCTTCCGGAGCTGCTGCTGCTCCTGACCGCGCTGATCTGGGGCGGGGGATTCATCTTTACGAATCTGGCGATTTTGTCCGGACTGCCCCTCTCTCTGATTTTGACGCTGCGATTTTCTATTCCGACCATTATCATGGCGGTGCTTTTCCGGCAGGAGATGGCAATCGCGTCCCGCTCTGATCTTCTCTGCGGCGCAGGGGCGGGTGTGATCCTGTTCCTGGCCTTCTTTCTTCAGACGTACGGGATTAAATATACCACGCCGGCAAACTCCGCTTTCCTGACCGCAACCAATGTCATTATGGTCCCGTTCATCAGTTGGCTGCTCTTTCGCCAGAAGCCGGCGCGCTGTGCGTTCCCGCTTGCGTTTACCTGTTTCGTCGGGGCCGCCGTCCTCTCCTGGACGCCGGGAGCAGGGATGAGCTTTAACCTCGGGGATTGCCTGACGTTGCTGTGCGCCTTTCTGTTTGCCTGCCATATTGCGTTTCTCGGCGCGGTTTCCGGGATTACCTCAAGCGCCGCGGTGCTCAGTGTGGTGCAGCTCGGAGTATCGGCGCTGCTTTCCATGATTGCCTTCTGCGTCATCGATCAGGCGCGCTGCACTTTGAAGGCGTTTTGCTCCGGGATACTTCCCATGCTGTATCTGGCGATTCTTTCCACCGGGCTTTGCTATTTTCTGCAAAATTGGGCGCAGAGGCGGGTTGCTCCTGCCAAGGCAGCGATTCTCCTCTCCTGCGAGGGGCTGTTCGGCAGCCTCCTTTCCGTCATCTGCGGATATGACGAGCTGACGCCCACCTTCGTCGCAGGCGGCGCGATTATTTTGCTGTCGGTAATACTGGCGCAGATTGACTGGTCCCACTTCGGACGGACACGCGGGGAATCGTCCGCCGCTTCATCGATAGAATCATGATCACCGGTATCAGAAAGGAATGACACGTTTTGAACATCTGGTTTGATCTCTACTGGACATTTTTCTGCATCGGAGGCCTGACTTTCGGGGGAGGCTATGCGATGCTGCCGATGCTTGAGCGCGAGATTGTCGAGCGCCATCATTGGTCCACCTCGGAAGAGCTGCTCGACTATTATGCGGTAGGGCAGTGCACCCCGGGCATTATTGCCGTCAATGTCGCTACAATTATCGGATATCAGCAGAAGGGGCTGCGCGGCGCGGCGCTCAGCACCTTTGGCGTGGTTTCCCCCTCGCTGATCATCATTTTGATCATCGCCGGGCTTTTAAAGAATATCTCCCAATTTGAGGTGGTGGGCCACGCTTTCGGCGGAATCCGGGTGGCTGTCTGCGTGCTGATTCTCGCTGCGGTGTTTAAGCTGATGAAAACAAGCATCAAGGATAAGCTCGGCGCGGTTCTTTTTGCCGCGGCGTTTCTGGGAATGATTTTTCTGGATCTTTCTCCGATTTTTGTTGTTCTGGTTTCCGCACTGGTTGGGTACCTGGCTAAAATGGTCTTTGCAAAGGAGGGCAAAAACGAATGACGACCTATCTTCTTCTTTTTGCCGAATTTTTCAAGACCGGGCTTTTTGCTGTCGGCGGCGGCTTAGCGACTCTGCCGTTCCTTTATGATATTGCCGACAAATATCCTTGGTTTGACCGCGCGATGCTTCTGGATATGGTTGCTGTAGCCGAATCCACTCCCGGGCCGATCGGCATCAACACCGCCACCTATGCCGGCTTTCACGCAGGAGGAATTTTAGGCGGATTTGTTGCGACTTTCGGGCTGGTCCTGCCTTCCTATATCGTGATTGTCATTATTGCACAGGTTTTAGCAAAGTTTTCCAAGAACCCGATTGTGCTGTCAGTCTTTTACGGATTGCGTCCCGCTGTTACCGGTATGATCGCTGCGGCAGGATATTCGGTTGCAAAGGTGGCAATGCTTCATACAGAGAACTTTACAGGATTATCCTCTCTGGCAGGGCTTTTTAATCTTCCGGCGCTTCTTCTTTTTGCGATGCTGTATTTCCTTTATGTCAAATTTAAGAAGCACCCGATCGTTTATATTGCCGGAGGAGCAATCGCGGGGATTCTGCTGAAGCTCTAAGATTTTTTGATGTGGTTCCGCCGGGGAAAAGAATTCTCCGGCGGAAATTTCTAAAAATCTGGCTGAGAATGCTTGACAAATTTCGAACCCTGTGATATTATAACAAAGCTGCTTCAAATGAAGCAAAAGTTGAATATGCGGATATGGCGGAATTGGCAGACGCGCTAGATTCAGGTTCTAGTCGGGGCAACTCGGTGGAGGTTCAAGTCCTCTTATCCGCACCAAATAAAAACAGCCGGTCGAAAGATCGGCTGTTTTTATTTGGTGCGTCCTGCGGTGGATGATCCGTCCGTTTCACTCTCTTAATGTGCGGAACTTACCGTTCCCCATACTCTTGCCCTTTCTTCGGCAGCTGGATGCTTCCGCAGGGCATGTCTGTGGTATGGAAATTTTTTGATTAGCAGCGACACGTCGAGGCAGGTGATTCGTCGCTTACCCTAATTTTTGTAAAATTGTGCGCGTTTACGCTGCCGATCCCCCCTCGCAGGCGGTCACGCTCAGTTCGTCATATCGTCTGCAAGCGCCCGTGCGACGACTTACTGCTGCCGCCGACTTTTGCGCATATGCTTGAGGTGCAGAGCTCTCTTTTGCCTGTAGGCCAAAATGCTAAAAGGAAGGCTTAGACGACATTTTGTATCCGCAAGAGCATAGGGGGCCCTTTGCACGTTTTAGAAACGCAAAAAGGCAAACTGTTGACTTGATTTTTAAAAGGCAAAATTGTGGTTGACAAATACAGAATAATAAAGTATATTAGAAATATCTTAAATATTTTAATTTTTTGGAGGTATCTATGGCACAAGCGGCGAAAATTGCTTTGGTCGGCAGGGAATGTGTTGCATGCGGATGCTGTGAGAAGGTTTGCCCCAAAAATGCGATTTATGTGCGGTCAGGCGTTATAGCTCAGGTTGACGGAGAGAAATGCGTCGGCTGTGGGAGATGCGCAAAAATTTGTCCGGCTGCTGTAATTTCGGTCGCGCAGCGGGAGGGAGACATATGAAAAAGAAGTGGTATGAATATCTTTGGCTCGCTGAGGCGCTTTATTGGATTTTGGGCCTGTGCAACATCCTTTTTGCCTGGCTGGGGATGCTGTTCTTTGCAATTCCTCTTGTGATGGCCGTTGCGGGGGGAGACAAGGCCTATTGCAACCGCTATTGCGGCCGCGGGCAGCTGTTGGAGCTGCTGGGCAGTAAATTGAAGCTATCCCCCGGCCGCAGACCGCCGGAGTTTCTGCGAAGCAGGTGGTTCCGCTGTGGCTTTCTGGCATTTTTTATGACGATGTTTGGGCTGATGCTTTTCAGCACCTATCAGGTTTTCGCCGGTGCCCCGCTCAGACAGTCGGTGACGCTGCTGTGGACCTTCCGCCTGCCCTGGGAATGGGTCAGGGTCGATATGGTATCTCCGTGGATTGCGCAATTTGCCTTTGGATTCTTCAGCGTGATGATGACGTCCACTGTGCTCGGACTGCTTACCATGGTTCTGTTTCGCCCGCGGTCGTGGTGTGTGTATTGCCCGATGGGAACGATGACACAGGAGATCTGCCGGCTCAAACATAGAAAGGAGGATTTCTGTTGTGGAAGAGAAAGCAAAAAAAATTGCAGAGCTTCTGAAATTGCTGGCAAATGAGCATCGACTGTTGATTTTATGCGCGCTGATTCAAGGCCCGCTGACCGTTGGGGAGGTTCATTCATTTACTCCGAATATTACCGCTTCCGCGCTCTCACAGCACTTGGCGCAGTTAAAAACAGCAGGCATTCTGGATTCTGAAAAGCGGGGCATGAATGTGTTCTATCGCATTCAGGATGAACGGATCATCGGCATGATTGCTTTTCTCAAAGAATATTATTGCAAATAGGTTTGAAGACGGAGTGCTGCCTCCATTTCAGATCTTCCGCCTGTGTCGGGATGTATCAGTCTGCTGTTTGCTTTGAAAACAAAAGAGAAGTACCCCCATACCCGGGGGTACTTCTCCTGCAATATCGCTGAGTTTTGCTATTTCAGCTGAATCTGGTCGATGATAAAACGGGGCCGGTGCTTTGATTCCTGATAGATCCGTCCGACATATTCACCGATGATGCCAAGGCAGAGCAGCTGGATACCGCCCAGCAGCCAGATTGATCCCATCAGAGTGGTCCATCCCTGTACCGTCTGCCCAAACAGCTTTTGAATCAGGAGGACCAGCAGGCTGATCAGGCTTGTGCCGAAAATGATCGCGCCCAGCAGAGTGACGAGGCGGATGGGGCGGATTGAAAAGGAGGTAATCCCGTCAAAGGCGAAGAGCAGCATCTTTTTGAGAGGATATTTGCTCTCTCCCGCAAAGCGTTCGGCGCGTTCATAGGCAACCGACGTGCTTTGAAAGCCGATCAGAGGAACAATCCCGCGCAGGAACAGATTGACCTCCCTGAATTCCAGCAGAGCGGCAAGGGCGCGCCGGGAAAGCAGGCGGTAATCGGCATGGTTGTCCACAATGTCAACGCCCAGCATCTGCATTAGTTTGTAAAAGCCCTCCGCAGTGGAACGCTTAAAAACAGTATCGGATGCGCGACTGGAGCGGACGCCGTAAACCACTTCATTCCCCTCATGAAAGCGGTCAACCATCTCATCGATGGCATTGATGTCATCCTGAAGGTCGGCGTCCAGACTGATCACCGCGTCACAGCGTCCGTTGGCGACGGTCAGGCCTGCGAGCAGGGCGTTCTGATGCCCTTTGTTGCGGGAAAGCTTCACACCGCCGAAACGGGAATCCTGGTGGGAAAGAGATTCGATGATTCCCCAGGTTGCGTCGCGGCTGCCGTCGTCGACAAAAAGGACGCGGCTTTCCGGTCCGATTTTTTCCGCCTTCTCAAGCGCGTCAAGCTTTTCGGCAAGACGCCGGGAGGTTTCGGGAAGAACCTCTTCTTCATTGTAACAGGGAATCACCAGGTAAAGAGTTGTCATTGTCTTTTCTCCTGCTGCGCCTCGTCGATCGGGGGCAGTTCCTCCAATGTTTCAAGATAGTCGAGAATAGCCTGTTCACGTTTTTGCTCCGGGGTCTGCAGGGGCTGCGGAGTCTGCGGGGAAGGTGCGGAGGAAGCGGGCGGCTGTGACTGTTCCTGTCCGATGGGAAACGCCTGCCGGAGAGGGGCCGGGGGAGCATCCTCCGCGGGCGCCATCCAGCCGGTTTCGTCAGCCGTGGAAGGTATTTGCGCCTCCTCCGGGTCCGGCAGGGGCGTATCCGTTTGAGGGAGACGCACTTTCACCCCCAACAGCTTGCAGAACAACAGGTACAGCAGCAGAAGGAGAAGCGCGCCCGCGCTGATTACCGCCCCTTCATAAAGTCCTGGGGTGCGGTATTCGAAACGGATGATGCTTTCGCCGGCCGGAACCCGCACCGCCATGAAGCCGATATTGGCTTTTTCGATGCGTGCGGGGGAGCCGTTGACCCATGCGCTCCATCCCCTGTCATAAGGAACCGAAAAAAACAGCATTGCCGGACTGTCAAGGCGGCTGGCGGCGGAAAAGCCATCGGCGTCGATGGAGAAGCTTTCGCAGGCCTCTGACCGCAGTTCTTCCAATCTCTCCCGATAGGAGCTGTCTGTGAGAGAGGGTAGATTGTAGGAATCGGAGAAATCCTCCTCCAGAAGATCGCGGTTGCGTTCCAGAGCCTCCGGAGGGAGTCCGAGGGAAAGGAGCATTGCGCGTACCTTGTCGTCCTGGTCCAGCATGGACCAGCTTTCCCCCTCCATATTGAAGCCGCTGCGGTAAACGAAGCCCATCGGAAGAAAGTCCTCATTCTCGTAGATATGATATCCGAGCCGGGTATCATAGTAGCGGTAGCCCGGCATGGGGGACTGCTCCTTGTCGTTCTGCGGAATGAAAAGCCAGCGTACCGAGAGGAAGGGGCGAAGCGAGGGATAATCGGTAGAGGGCTTGGAAGAAACATCACGCTTAACCCCGATTTCGGGATAGAATTCCATAATGGAGGCGGGCACGATCGAATGAAAGGCCTGGATATTCGGCAGATCCCAAAACATTCCCAGGTTGTCCCCGCAGTGGTAGAGGTCGCTGCGGGCGAAGATCCCGTCATCCGGCAGCGCGGCGGCGATTTCCCCGCGTCCATTGACAGTGTTGGCGAGGAAAGCGTCGTCAGTGGCCTTGCTGCTCTTGCCGCTGCAAAGGTAGCCGGTGGTAAAGACCACGATCACAAGCGAGAGCAGAATAGAAGAAACCCTGTAAAACGCGCGGCTGCGCACCCCGAAGAACAAAAGAGCGGTGAGCAGGAGACAGAGCAGCGCCGCCGCCGAAAGCAGCCAGAAGCCGAGCTGATCACCGTAAAGACCGATTTTAATCTCTTCCTTCACCTTGGAGGGGGAAAAGCCGATCGCCAGAATAAAAAAGAGGGTGATGAAAGCGACATAACGCCAGCTCGAGGCAAGGGAAAACCGCATTTCCGGAGCATTGCGCTCCGACAGAGCGGCGGCGGTGGCGATGCAGAGCATCAGCACCGGCATATAAAACCAGCGCGCGTAGTAGGACTGGCTGAACAGAACAAAGACCGAATTCAGGATAGGGATCAGTGACATCACCATGGAGATGACGATCAGGCGTTTCACAAAGGTGCGCTTTTTCACCCGGCAGTAGGCGATTGCCCCGATGGAGGAAAAGAGCGGAAGCCATGCGGACAGAGAGGACCATTTTGCGCCCATATCCGGGAAAAAATTCGGCCGGCTCGGCAGCTCCGGCGGGAAGAAGAAGGATTGCAGGATGGCGGGCAGCCTTTGGTTCCAGCCGTAGATCCACATGTTCCATCCGGTCAGCAGGGTGTCCCATCCGGTGCGCGGATTGCCCATCAGGGCAAGCACCGAGGGGAGCAGGCCCACCGCCGCGATCAGCACCCCGAGCACCGATTCAAAGGCGATGGCGCAGAACTTCCCGAAAGAGCAGTTCCAGCCGCCGCAGCTGATACGGACGGCGACATAGAGAATGACGAAAACGGCCTCACCGATAAAGAACCAATAGTTGACCAGACAATTGACCGCTACCATTGCGGCAAAGAAGCCGCGCCGGTTGTTTTCCACCAGCTCTTCCAGCGAGACGAGCAGTAGCGGGAAGAAGATGCAGGGCTCGTGAAAGTGATTGAAAAAAATATTGAAGGTCATAAAGCCCGAAAAGGCATAAAGGATTGAGCCGAAAACCGCCCAGTTCCGGTCCGCGACAAAACGTTTGATATAAAGATAGGCGGAGAGGGCGGCGCAGGCGGTTTTCAGAATGAGCAGCGGGCCCATAAGGTGGGGCACAAAGTCACTCGGGAAGGGGAGCGTAAGCCAGAAAAAGGGCGAAAAGATCAGATAAAAGCTGTAAGAGCCGATAAAATTGGCGCCGAGGTCGGTCTGCCAGTCCCAGAAGAAGTTTCCGCTGCGGATCATGTCGTGCGCATGACGGTAAAACGGAATTTGCTGAACGTTGAAATCCCCCAGAAATACAAAATAGCCGCCGTTATAAATCATCAGTGGGACAAAGATAGCGCTCGCCAGCAGCAGCGCCCAGATGAAGGATTTGACACCCCCCGGCAGAAAATCACGTCTTGTCCGACTTCTCATCGACTCACCCCATATACGATATTGGAACATACAGTAAAAATTATACCACAGTTTTTAGATTTGGAAAGCTTCCGGGAGGAATTCCTCGAAAAAAGCGGGAAGCCCTTCCGCATCCTGACGCACAGCGGCATAGGGCATAGCTTGTACCATGAATTTTTGTATGATACAATGGATTGCATGAACAGAGAGAAAGCCGCTTCTCTATGAAAGGGGTGTCCGGTTTGGACGGTTTTTTTGCAATGATTTCCAGAATGAAATATATTGAGCGATGGGGCCTGATGCGCTGCACCCGCAGCGAGACGCTGGCGGAGCATACCCTGGAAACCGCGCTGCTGGCTCACGCGTTGATTGAGATTGGCAATGCGAGATTCGGAAAGAGTCTGGACCCGGGGCGGGCGGTGCTGCTGGCTCTTTATCACGACAGCGCCGAGATTTTGACCGGAGATCTTCCGACCCCCGTGAAGTATCACGATGAAGGCATCCGGGAGGCATACCGCACGATCGAAAAACAGGCGGAGGAACGGCTGCTTTCGATGCTGCCGGATGATCTCCGGCCGGCGTTTGCGCCTCATCTGGGGGAAAGCGGGGAAGAGTACGGGCCTTATATCAAGGCGGCTGACAAGCTCTCGGCATTGATCAAATGTATCGAGGAGCAGAAAGCGGGAAACCGGGAATTTGACGAGGCGGCTAAAACAATTCTGAAGCATCCTTCGTTGGCCATGCCGGAGGCGCAGACCTTTTTGCGGGAGCATCTGCCGGCCTACCGCCTGCCGCTCGATGAGGTGGAACGATACGCTTTTCAGGGGAATTGATGTGAAAACATATTTTCACGTCATAGAGGGAATCGAGGCCTTTCCATCGGAAAACTCCAAAGATTTCACACAAATTCAGCGTTTTTTGATAAACTTATCGAAAACCCTTGCAAAGAATGGAATTTCCGCTTATAATAATATCAAACATAGGATGATATGCCCTTTGGCTAATCATGTTTGTTATTTATCTAACAAATTGGCGGGTGAGAGGAATGGCAAATCCAACGGCAAGTTATCTTGCTCCAATCAACAATCGTTCGATGGTTGACATCGTAATTTCCCGTCTGACCGATGCGATCATCAACGGGGAACTCAAACCGGGGGACCAGATTCCGGTTGAGCCGGAGCTGGTGCGCACCCTTGGGGTCGGCAGGAACACCGTCCGTGAGGCGGTTCGGATTCTTGTGGCATACGGAGTTTTGGAAATCCGGCGCGCTGAGGGAACCTATGTCTGCGACGGCTTTTCTCCGAAAGTGCTCGATCCGATGGTCTACGGCATCATTCTGCAGAAAGAAAGCGCCTACAGCGAGTTGATCGGGCTGCGCAAGGTGGTGGAAAACGGCATTATGCAGCTCCTGCTGGAACAGCGCATGCCGGAGGAAACCTGGAAGCTGCTGTATGAGAAATGCGACCAGCTGGTGGCTTATCTGGAGGCCGATCCGCCGAATATCGAAAAAATTGCGGATGCGGATATCGTATTTCATCAGGAACTCGCTCGCGCGACCAATAATGTGGCCATCGTCACCATCCATGACACGATTGTGGAACTGACCAAGGCGTCCCGTCTCAAGACCATCGAGGAAGTTTTCTCCAAAGGGGACCGCCAGTACCTGATTGACACCCACATCAAGCTGTTGGAAAAACTGGCGGGCACCAGCATGGAGGAGCTTTATCAGGCGATCAACGACAGCTATTTCTACTGGCGTGATGTATATAAAAAAGAAGAATGATTTGAAAGATTTTGAGTACCGCAGGCCGCGGAGCATTGCTCCGCGGCCTGTACTTTTCGGGAATTGAAACCCAAAGATTTACCTATTGAAATAAAAATCTCCTTTTTTCGTGAAAATAGACAGACAGTAAATGAAAAATCAGTCATCCCTACAAAGTTATTGGAAGTGCATTGACTTTCAAAAATATGGTGGTCTATAATGACGTTACAACATCCTACGTTCGCAAATACTACAAAATAAATTCCGATGCACAGCGAGCGAACGCGGAAGGTTGGAAACGTCAAAGATATTTTTCAGGAGGGGAACAAATTGAAACAGAAAATTTTTGCTCTCGCCATGGCTTCTGCCATGATCGTCTCTTTGTTTGCCGGCTGCGGCGGATCGTCCGGTCAGAACGCCCCGACCGCTTCCGGTGAGGCTCCTGCTGCATCAAGCGGCACCCAGTATGACAAGGTTACGCTGAAGCTCAGCTGCAACGGAACCGATATTGCCAACGATACCCGTATGGCCAAGCTCTTTGCCGAAAAGGTGAAAGAGAAGTCCGGCGGCGCTGTAACAGTCAATGTTTTCCCGAACGACCAGCTTGCCAGCGGCAATATGTCCAAGGGTCTTGAGCTGCTCTGCGACGGCACCGTGGATCTCGACATTCATTCCACCAGCATTATCGCAAACCTTGACAACCGCATGATGGTCAGCACCCTGCCTTGGCTTTTTAAGGATTATCAGTCTGCCGAGGACGCTTTCTTCGGAAAGGGCGGCGAGTTTCTGAATACCGTTCTTTCGGAAAAAGGACTGACCTATCTCGGCGCGGTCCACAACGGCTTTAAGGCGATGACCTGCGGAAAGCATGCGATCAAGTCGCCTGAGGACCTGAAGGGCCTGAAGATCCGAATCCCCGGCGGCGATTTCTTCTCCGCATTTTACACCGCGTTCGGCGCCAGCCCGCAGGCGATGAGCTGGGGCGAGGTGTTCACCGCGCTGCAGCAGGGAACCATCGACGGCCATGACAACAGCCTGAGCACCATCAATTCCGCCAACGTTCAGGAAGTTCAGAAGTACATCACTATTTCCAACCATACCTATGAAGCGTTTACCTTTACCGCCAACACTGCAAAGTTCGAAAAGCTCAGCGCCGAGACGCAGGCCCTGATCCGCCAGTGCGTGGAGGAAGCCTGCAAGGAGATGAACCAGCAGATCGTTGCGGATGAAGCGGGACTCAAGGACAAATTCATCAACGAAAACGGCTGCGAGATCTATGAGCTGACCGAAGATGATGTTGCCAAGTTCAAGGCGGTTGTTCAGCCGCTGATCGACCAGTATAAAGAGGTCTACGGCGCGGATGCCTGCACCGCCTTTGGAGTGCAGTAAAACAAAACTCTGACTGAAATGAAGGAGGCATGGAAAAGCGTATGAAAAAGATGCTCTCGCTGTTGGAGGATAATATCTGCGCCATCATCCTGCTGACTATGACCCTGTTGACCTGTGTCAATGTTTTTGCCCGGTATGTCCTCAACAGCTCCATGCCTTTTGTCGAGGAGCTGACTTCGCTTGGCCTGATTATCCTGAGCCTGACCGGCGCGGCGGTCGCCGCCAAGCGGGAGGCACATCTGGGACTGACTGTTGTGACCGATTTTATGCCGGCTAAATATCAGAAGCTCTGCATTCTGCTCGGACACCTGCTGGGCACTGCTTTCGGCATCCTGATCCTTTATTTCGGATTCCTGATGGCGAAACAGGAATTTGTCCTCAAACAGCTTACCGCCGGTATGCAGTGGCCCGAGTGGATGTTCGGCATGTTTGTTCCGATCAGCGGCGCTGTCCTGGCAGTCCGTTACATCCAGCTTTTCGTTGTGACTCTGCTGAAAAGGGAGGAGGAATAAGCGATGGTATCTCTGATCTTGTTCGGCGTATTCTTTCTCCTGCTGTTTCTCAATATCCCGATTGGGCTTTCACTTGGTATTTCGAGTGTTGCGGCGCTGCTTTATGAAAAGCTGCCTCTCTCGATGATCCCCAGCAATCTCTATTCTTCAACCGGCAAGTTCGTTCTGCTGGCAATTCCGTTTTTTATTCTCGGCGGTAATGTCATGGAAAAGAGCGGCATCTCCAGCCGCCTGATTAACTTCTGCCGCACACTGGTCGGTCATAAAAAGAGCGGCATGGCAATGGTCTGCGTCATTGTTTCCTGCTTTTTTGCAGCGATTTCAGGGTCCGGACCCGCCACCGTGGCGGCGCTTGGCATGATCATTATCCCGGCGATGACCCGCGTTGGATACGACAAGGCTTCTTCCGCCGCGCTGATGTCCACTGCCGGCGCGATCGGAATCATCATTCCGCCGTCGATCACCTTTGTCATTTACGGTTCGATCACCGGCAAGTCGGTTGGGGCGCTGTTCGCCTCGGGCATTCTGCCCGGCCTGCTGATGGGCTTCTCCCTGATTCTGGCAATGCAGTTTGTCAGCCGGGACAGACCGCTTGATCTTCTGCCCAAGGCGAGCTGGCCCGAGCGCTGGAAGAATTTCAAGGAAGCTTTCTGGGGCCTGATGATGCCGGTTATTATCCTCGGCGGCATCTACGGCGGCATCTTTACCCCCACCGAGGCAGCCGCTGTTTCGGCAGTGTACGGCCTCATCGTTGGACTTTTCATCTACCGTACTCTGCGCTGGAAGGACCTGCTCTCTCTGCTGCGGGATTCCGTTTCTCAGACCGCAGTGGTGATGTTTATCGTCGGTACCGCAAGCCTGTTTGCCTGGGTTCTCACCGTCACCGGTATTGCGGCGAGTGCCAGCAATGCCCTTGTGGAAATCTGCGGAGGCAATAAATACATCTTCCTGCTGATAGTCAACGTCATTCTTTTGATCGCAGGATGCTTTATCGATGCAAACTCGGCGATGTATATTATTGTCCCGATTCTGTATCCGGTCGCCACGTCTCTTGGCATTGACGGCGTCCATCTCGGCTGCATCATGGTTATGAACCTTGCGATTGGTCTGGTGACTCCGCCGGTCGGCGTCAACCTTTATGTTGGCTGCGGAATTTCCAATATCAGCCTGAAACAGATTTCCAAAGCCGTTCTGCCTTTTGTCGGCGCGTCGCTTCTCGCGCTGCTGCTGACCACCTACATTCCCTTTTTTGCAATGGGAATTCCCTCTCTGCTCGGTTAAATTTGCTTTTCGCCGCTCCCGCATTCCCGGATCCATCTTTGGTGCGTCCGGGAAGCGGGGACGGGAACTGTTGGGTTCAATTTTTTTTGACATATATCATCCCATGTTAGAACATAGGATGCATCAATTGGACTGAATATGAGGTGAAATCATGAAAAATATCAGTGTGCAGGAGCTCAGGAAACATGCAAAGGAGCTTCGCAAAACCGCGCTGACGATGATCTATGAGGCACAGTCGGGGCATCCCGGCGGCGCGTTTTCTACTGCGGAGATCACCGCGGCCCTTTATTACGGCGAAATGAATATTGATCCGAAGAATCCCAAGTGGCCGGACCGTGACCGCTACATCCTCTCCAAAGGCCATGCCTGCCCGATTCAGTATGCGGCGCTCGGGCTGCTCGGATATTTTCCGGAGGAGAAGCTTCATACCCTGCGTCAGGAAGGCTCGATCCTTCAGGGGCATCCCGATATGAAAAAGTGCCCCGGCATCGATATTTCGACCGGCTCGCTCGGGCAGGGGCTTTCCTGCGGCGTCGGCATGGCGCTGGCAGGCAAGCGCGACGGCAAGGATTACCGCGTCTTTGTCATCGTCGGCGACGGCGAGCTGGATGAGGGCCAGATCTGGGAAGCCGTGATGGCGGGAAACGCCTGGAATCTTGACAATCTTGTCATTATTTTGGACAACAACGGCCTTCAGCTCGATGGAACCACCGATCAGGTGATTCCGCACCTCGACCTGACCAAAAAGTTTGAAGCCTTCGGCTATGAGACCTATGAGATCGACGGCAATGACATGGAGCAGGTAGTCGAAACTCTCAAAAAGATCGATGATTCCACTACCGGCCGTCCCAAGTGCATCAATGCACACACCGTCAAGGGGAAGGGTGTTTCCTTCATGGAAAACCAGATCGGCTGGCATGGCATGGCTCCCAACGCGGAACAGTATGCCATCGCGATGGAAGAACTGGAAAGGGGATTTTAAGATGGAAGCAAAGAAGTTGATTGCAACCCGCGACGGCTTCGGCGAGGAGATCGTCGAGCTGGGACGCGAGAATCATGATATCTACGTCGTCGATATCGATATCGGCAAGTCCTGCAAAACCGGCGCGTTTGCCAAGGCGCTTCCCCGGCAGCATGTCAATGTCGGCATTGCCGAACAGAACGGCGCCGGTGTGGCCGCCGGTCTTGCCACCACCGGAAAGATTCCCTTTGTCGTCACCTATGCGGTGTTCGGAAGCCTGCGGATGGGCGAACAGATCCGTCAGGAAATCTGCTACCCCAATCTCAACGTGAAGATTGCCTGTTCCCACGGCGGCTTGACCCCCGCCAACGACGGCGCGAGCCATCAGGGCATTGAGGATATGGGGGTGCTGAGAACCATCCCCAATATGCGGGTAGTCATGCCGGCCGACTATTATGCGGCCAGGGCACTGGTCCGCGCAGCGGCCGAAATTTATGGGCCGGTTTATCTGCGATTTACCCGCGATGCGATTCCGGTAATTTATGATGAGAAGCAGAAGTTTGAGATCGGCAAGGCCATCACCCTGCGGGAAGGCGGCGACGTCGCCATTATCGCCAACGGCGACACCGTCCGGCTTGCGATTGAGGCGGCTGAGGTCCTCGCGGGGAGAGGAATTTCCGCCCGTGTGCTCGATATGCATACGATCAAGCCGCTCGATGTCGAAGCGGTGAGCGCCTGCGTCAATGATATCGGCAAAATCATCACTGTAGAGGATCACAACATTCTCAACGGCCTGGGCAGCGCGGTCTGTGAGGTTTCCGCCGGAATGGGCAAGGGCAGAGTCAAGCGGGTCGGTATTCAGGACTGCTTCGGTCAGTCGGCCCCCTATGAGCGGCTGCTGGCGATGAACGGCATTACGGTTGAAAACATTGTTGAGCTGGCAGAGAAATGGTAAGGAAAGCAGGGAAAGAGTATGAGAGCAGGTTTTATCGAAAAACCCGAGGTTGCCTACTTCAAGGAGGTAGAGGAGCCTCAGATTCAAAATCCCACTGATGTAAAAATTCAGGTTAAGGTCACCGGTATCTGCGGTTCAGAAGTGCACGCCTACCATGGCAAGCATCCGTTCCGCATTCCGCCCGTTGTTTCCGGACATGAATTTTCCGGCGTCATTGTCGAAGTGGGCAGTCAGGTCACCAAATATCGGGTCGGCGACCGCGTTACCGCAGAGCCGCATTACGGATGCGGCCATTGTATCGAATGCAGCGAAGGCCACTATAATGTATGCGCCGCCAAAAAGGTGCTTGGCTCGAACGGCTGGAGCGGCTCGTTCGGTGAGTTTATCGTGGTTCCCGAGCAGACCGTTGTGAAGCTTGACGGCGGCGTTACCTTTGAACAGGGCGCCTTGATTGAGCCTCTGGCCGTCGGGATGCACGCCGTCCGTCAGAACGACGTCAGCCTGGGACAGAATATCCTGATCATCGGGGCAGGTACCATTGGACTTGGCGTTTCCCTCTGCGCTAAAATAGCCAATCCTGCGAAGATCATCATGGCGGATGTCGTGGACAACAACCTTGAAATTGCCCGGAAGCTGGGCTGTACCGATACCATTAACAGTGCCAAAGAGGATCTCGAGGCGCGCGTAATGGAGATCACCGGCGGCGTCGGCGCGGATATTACCTTCCTCGCATTCGGCAATGCCCCCGTTGTGGAGGCCGCCGCCAAGTGCACCCGCAGATGCGGCGTGATCTCTGAGATTGCGATCATGCCCAACGGGGTGGGAGCGCCCTTCGGCCTGATTCAGAACAAGGAACTGATGGTCCGAGGCTCCAATATGTATACCCGTAAGGATTATGAGGTTGTCGTTGACGCCCTGAACAAAGGTTTGATCCAGACCGATCTGATGATTTCCAGGATTTATCCGATCGAGCAGATGACCGAGGCGATGGAGATGGCGGATAAGCGCACCGAGCCGGTCGTCAAGGTTATGATGAAGTTTTGATTCTCTGATTTCCTCTCTCTTTGAAGGCTCCGGAGCTGGTCCACCGGAGTGATAGAAAAATACCCGCTGCCCCCTGAAGGGCAGCGGGTATTTTTCTATTGCAAAAGTCTTTCAAAGGCAAGCTGCGCTGGATTTGGGCGGGCCGACAGCCGCACCGGTGCGCCGGACTTTCCCCGTTGGGCTGGGGCCGGCATCTCCTGTTAAGCGCCGTATCAGAGGTGCAGCGTCGGGGTAACCTGAAGATGTCCTTTCCGAACCATTTGGACAAAGAGGGGGGCGGCAACCGGGTCAAGCTGCGTGCCGGCACAGCGTTCCAATTCGGTCAGGGCGAATTCGATGTCGCAGGGGCGTTTATAGGGGCGCGCCGAAGTGATAGCGTCAAAAGTATCCGCGATGCTCAGGCATCTTGCCTCGATGGGGATTCTTTCTCCGGCGATTCCGCGCGGATAACCCCTGCCGTCCCACCGTTCATGATGGCCGACGATGGCCGGAATTACCTGAGTCATCGAGGGCAGATGCTTGATAATATTGATGGAAATGTCAACATGCTTTTTGATGATGCTGTACTCCTCGTTGGTCAGGCGGGAAGTCTTGGTCAGAATATCCTCGGGGATGCCGATCTTCCCAACGTCGTGCAGCAGGCCCGCTTCATACACCATCTTCTGATGGATGGCGTCAAGCCCCAGCTCTTTGGCCAGCGCCGAAGCATATTTAGCCACATTGAGCGAATGGGTAAAAGTGTAATGATCCTTGGCGTCGATCGCGGCAGTCAAAGCATAGACGGTGGTTTGCAGCGATTCGGTGTCGTCATCGTAACGGGAGGGATTGTCCGGAGAATCCTGCTGCAGTGTGGTATAGGCCACCGAGACGTTCTTTCCCTTTCGCTTTGCACTGCTCAGTGCAAGGTTGCAGCGCTGAACCAGTTCATCGGTATTGGCTGCGCAGATTGGGTAGGTGCAGAGCCCTGCGCTGATGGTCAAAAATTGCTTGGTGGCGCTCTCCTCGTTAAAGAATTCCTGCTCGATCCTCCGGCGGATTGTCTCCGCTATCTCAAGTGCGCTGGGAGTATCATAGCCGGGGAGTACAACGGCAAACTGTTCCCCGCTGTAACGGGCGGCGATGCCGCGGCGGTCAACGCAGCGGCGAATCAGCTCTGCGGTTTTGCAGATCGCGCGGTCCCCTTCCGAAAAGCCGTAGAGCTCATTATAGAGCTTGAAGCGGTCGAGATCGAGAATCATCAGCGAAAGAGGACGGGAGCCCTGTGCGCAGACCTCAAACTGCTCGCGGAGATACTGATAGAAATAACGGCGGTTGTGAATGCCGGTCATATCGTCAGTACAGGCGTTTTTCTGCGCCTTTGCATAAAGCAGGGCGTTGCTCATCGCAACCGCGGTGGAGGCGCCAAAGAAGCGGAGCAGCTCGAGATCGTCAAGGGTATAAGCCGCCTCGTTGCGCCGGGCAGTCAGCATGATGATTCCGATCAGGCTGTCGCGGCACTTCATCGGAACCAGTACTTCTGCGTTCATCGCATTGAACTCGGAAAGCTCGCTGTCCCACATGGCCCGGAATTCGATTCGGGAGGAGATTTCCTCCCGGGTCAGGCAGCGATTCTGCTGGTCGAGCCAGCGCACAAGGGGATTGTCGGCGCGCAGGACGTACTTCATGGGATTGAGCTTCTGCATCGACTGGAAGGTGATATAGCTATTGCTTTCACGGTCGAGAAGCATCAGGGTGGTATGCCGGGGATTCATTGCCTGGCTGACAGCATCTACAAATTCGTTGGAAATTTCGGTCAGCGAGAGGTTGTTTGAAATATTGATGGCAAAATTTTTCAGGGCGTTGCGCTGATTGTATTCCGATTTATAGCAGATGAGGTCGGCCAGCTTCTGGGCGAGGGCCAGCAGCGGCTGTGCCAGCAATGCCACGCCGAACGCAATCAGCACAGTGACCAGCTGCTGCGTTTTCTCACTGATCGGAAGAAATTTCAGGAGCCCCAGCACGGTGGAGGCATAGAACACCAGGAGAACCGCGGTCATGCAGGAGAAGACGAAGCCGCGTGTCAGCATGAACTTCATTTCGAACATGCGATTGCGGTAGATGGCATAGAGGAAAAGCAGTCCGGTGATGAAGCACATCAGGATGTCGATGGGGTATTGACCCAGCGCCGGATGAAGGTTGGAAAGCAGGCCGCAGAACAGCAGCACCACGCCGATCAGAATCGGACGGATCATTTTCCGGCTTACTTTATGGCTGTGGACACTGCGCCGGATTCCAAGAATGATGCTGAACACCATCAGGAACATCAAAACATAAGTAGGGACAGCGGCGGGACCGAGAGTATAAACAAAGTGGATCTGCGCAATCGGTTTTCCCTGCCAGGTGGACCAGCTGGTAACAGTACTGGCGCTGGTCACAACCTGACCCATGAAGCTGAAAACAATCGCTGCAAGAGTGCCGAGCGCCCAAAGGGCAAGCCGCCTGATCCTGACCAGCCCTGTAAAAATGGAAAAGAAAAGATAGAAGAAGAAAGGGGCGCAGCAGATTCCCACCATCATCATGCGGTTCCAGAAGAGCACGCCTGGGGGAATCCCAAGCTTCATCAGCAGGGAGGAGGCGGTCCAAAGCGCCATATCGTAGAGAAAGGGCTGGAACGCCGCGGTGTAGCGGTCCTTTTTGCTGATTGCGAAGAAAAGAATCAGCAGGAGATAGACGGAAAGGGCCGCCGCCGGCGCGCCCCAGAAAATCAGATTGTAGAGCAAGTCACGGCTGCCTCCTTTCGTCAGATGTTGCAGCAGCTACCGCAGCCGGGCAAGTTTTTCAATTTCAACGACGTCGTAGTGAGGGGGATTCATTCTCCGGATCCTGCGCCGGTGGCTTTCCTCGTAGCGTTCGATGGTGCCGGTTTCGATGACGGTAACGACGAGCGGATCGATTCCCAGCATCTTTTTCAGGTCGCTGTAATCGACGTCGATATACTTGAAATAGGCGCTGAGATGGTCGCGGATGACGTCAGCGGCGACGACCCCGGTGAGGATAGCCGCTTCGCTCATCTCGACGTAGAGCTGCATATACGGGCGGGAATCGCTGTCATAGCGCTTTGCGGCAAACCAGTCGTGAATCTGCACCCCTGAAACTGTAATGGCCTTGCGGATGGTGTTCTCGGTAATCCGGGTAAAACCCGCGATATCGATGACATTGGGGACCCGGTCGACGTACTCAAACTGCGGGAACCGGATGCCGTCCGCTTCGTTGATGATGCGTTTGCAGCGAAACACGTCCCCCACCCGGTAGCGCATAAAGGCGCCGCCTTTGAAGTTGGAGATCACCAGCTCATATTTTTCGCCCGCGACCAGCTCGTCCATCAGGAAGGTGCGGGGCTTGAAGTCGGGGTTCTCGAGGTTCTTGAGCATTTCACGCTCGGGGATAAATTCGTAGAAGCAGACATCCGGGAAGAATACCATGCCGTCCTTCGACCAAGTTTCGGTTGCAATGCAGGTCGGCTCAGTCCCGCCGAAAATTTCGAGCGGGCGCACACCCCAGTAATATTCGATTTTTTTCTTAAAGCAGGCGGAATCGGTCCCGCCGCACATCAGAGCCTTGGGATGCCAGAGGTCCTTGGGATAGATCTCTCCGCCCTCCGCATTGACCTTCGCGCGCGCCCTCATCAGGCGGTAAAGCATGTGCGGCTTCGCTTTTTTCAGCATCTGCAGGGTGGAAGATTTTTTTCCCTTTCCGCCGACCATGTCGGGGAACATTTCGCTCATCCGCGCGACGACTCCGCTCATTCCGAAAAAGATATCGATGTCGTTGAGCAGTCCGAGTTTGAAACCGGTCTTGTTTCGTTCGCCGAAGCTCATCTTCTGCGCGGTGTTTACCTCCGGCATAAAGCGGAGAGTGAGCTCGCCCTCGATGGCGTAGGGGATGATGCCGGTGAAGTAGGGAAGGGGCGCCATCCCGAAAAGAAAGCTGTCGCGGCTGCGCAGCGAAAAACGTCCCCTGCGGTCGCTGGTTGCAAGCAGCATGGTGGAAATAATCGATCCGCGGTGATGGTCGATCATACTCTGGGTATAAGGCGCGGTTTTGATCGGATGATGGCCGCCTTCCCAGGTGGTTTCGATCCAGATTACCGGCTTGGCGGGAAGAAGCTCCTCGCGCTTTTCCAGCAGGATATCGGCGTAGTCGCTGTAGGTGGTGAGCGGTACGACGGCGCGAAATTCATCCAGCGTTTGCGGCGCCGCTCCGTCCATGATCTTTCTGCCGAGCGGGCATTTGGCGTAAAGCGCGATCTGCTCGAGCATCAGCCGCTCCTGTATCGCCATATATTCGGACAGCGACAGATCGAGAAAGCCGCAGTACTGCTGCCAGATTTCCCGATACATTTTCTGATGAAGTTTTTGATCCAGATTCATCGGCTGCATATCATCTGTTCCTCCGCTCACGCCGCAGGTCGGCAAGACAGCGGCTGGCCGACTGGGCATCGGGAATCAAAAAAGGAGTGGCGTTTTGGTATTCACGGTATCCGTCGATGCTGCGCGGAAAGAAAAAACGGTCCTGAACCCAGACGTGCAGAACGTCCATCGCGGTCCAGGCCAGACAGGCCCACAGAACAGTCATCCGGCCCGTAAAGAGCCACAGGAACCCGTACATCAGGAAGAAAAAAAGGACGCCGGGATGCCGGCAAAGGGCATACAGCCCGGTGTTGATCACTGCGTTTCGTTCCGGCTTCAGATAGACGCGCCCAAAGGGAAGTACAAAAAAGAGGGCGGACAGCAGAAGAAGAAAACAGAGCAGGGTCAGTGCCAGACAGAAAATCCTCAGCAGAAACGGGAGGACAAAAGCAGCCTCTCCGCGAAAGGCGGCCATTAGGGAACAGCCGAGCAGAACGGAGAAGCCGCAAAAGAAAAAGGGTCCTGCAAATCGCGCATATCCCGCCAGCTTGAGGCAATCGAAGAGATACAGCAGCAAAAAGGCGGCACAGCCGGTCACAACGATCCGCATTTCAAATACCCTTGGCGCAGAAGCCGATTCCAGTGATCTCGATGCCGGTATTGGTCGAGATGCTCGGCCCGGCATAGAAGATGCCGACCGGGGGATATCCGCAGATTTCAGTGGTAAGAGCTGCAAGACGCTGGGCCTCGGCGTCGCTCACCCCGCGCAGGATGACATAGTCCGTCCCATCCCTTCTGCGGCGGGCAAAGAAATCGGCCACACCCTGAATGGCAAGCGCCTTTCCGCGGGCCATCTTTTCGGTCTTAAAGGTTCCGTTCAGATTGCTGAGGACCGGCTTGATTCCCATCATTTCACCGATGACGTGGGTAGCGGGGCCGATGCGCCCCGACTTTCGGATGTATTTGAGGTTAAAGACGGTAAAATATGTTTCGAGTCTGCGGAACCAACCATTCATCTCGGCAAGGACCGCGGTAAGATCGCCGCCGCTGAGAGCGGCCCTTGCGCCGAGAATCACCCCATATCCGTAAGAAATGGAGTAGTTGGCCGAGTCAATGACATGGATGGCAAAGCGGTCCCGTTCCTCGGGATGCAGTTCCCCGAACATGCTGCGGGCCAGCAGGGCATTCTGGTAGGTTCCGGAACCGACCGAGGTCATGGTGGTGCAGATTGCGTCGGTATACCCTTCGGCGTATGCGCGTTCAAATGCGGCAAGAAATTGCGCGGGAGAAAGCTGCGCCGTCTTGGGAAGATCAGAGGACGCTTCAAGCAGCCGGTAATATTCCGAAGGGGTAAACGAATAGGCTTCCTGATATTCCCTGCCATCAATGGTAATGGTGAAGGGAAGTATTTCAATCCCCAATTCCTGCGCGAGCGGAAGAGGAATATCACAATTGGAATCGGTTAAAAATTTAATCTTTGCCATGAATTTCTCCGTTACAGAGCCGGCCGTCACTGGAGAGCCGGTGTTATCTTCATTTTACCGCTTGAGAAAAAGTTTCTTAAATGAGAATCTTTCCTGCATTTTAAACAATAATATTACAATTTATAGATTATCGCATATTTGATATGATGTCAATCAAAATGCTATGATTTTCAAATAAAATCCTTCGGAAAAATAACAATATTCTCGAAAATTGTTGCATAATTGTCTTTTGATTCGAAATATCCGGAATGGCTTCATATGGTATCCGGCCCCCTTAAAATATTCCGCCGCGCACAAAGGGAAAACCGGTTCCGCCGCTGGAATTCGCAGAGAAAAATTCAGCAATTTAAGCAAAAAAATTCTGAAAATCCCTTGCAGTTTCACAAAAGGTGTGGTATTATACTAAAGCATGTAAATCGCTGTGCTCCCTTTACAGCGGGATTTCATGTCGGTGAAGAACCGGAATGAAAAGCTGACAGTCCTCTGCCGTTTGTTCTTTGACAAGCGGGAATGAATGTCTGAACAAATGAAGGAGGAAATTTACGATGGACGCATTGAAACATTTTGCAACCCCCTGCCTGAAGGAGAATCCCCCTGCTTTCTCGATCGGCGACACAGTCCGTGTCGGCGTTCGCATCAAGGAAGGTGAAAAGTCCCGCGTACAGGCGTTCGAGGGCACCGTGATTGCCAAGAAGCACGGCGGCATTCAGGAGACTTTTACCGTCCGCCGGATGTCCCACGGCGTCGGCGTCGAGAGAGTTTTCCCGCTGCATTCGCCGGTGGTTGAGTCGGTTACTGTCATCCGCGAGGGCAAGGTGCGCCGCAGCAAGCTTTACTATCTCAGAGACCGTGTCGGCAAGGCCGCCCGCGTCAAGGAAGCCGGCAAATAATTTTCAGATGGCACTGCGAGAAAGGGACAAGCAATTGTCCCTTTTTGCTGTTTTTCACAGGGAAAGAAACCGACGTCAGGAGGGGTTGTCTTGGAGGATCACGGAAAGAACCGGGAGGAAGGCCCGCAGGCCCCGAAATCCCCAAAAAGGGATATCGCCTTTGTCGAGCTGTATGAATGGATTGAAAGTGCGGTGCTGGCTGTCGTTTTTGTGATACTGCTGTTCACATTCGGCGCGAGGACCTCTGTGGTCAGCGGAAGCTCGATGATCGACACCCTGCACGATGGAGATATGCTCTTCATTTCCCGCTGGGGCTTTTCGGCCGACCAAGGGGATATCGTGGTGGTCACCAAGCCCTATGAGGACAACGAACCGATTATTAAGCGGATTGTTGCGACCGAAGGGCAGCGGGTGGATATTGATTTTGTAGAAGGAATCGTTTATGTCAACGGCGAGGCGCTCGACGAGCCTTACACCCACACTCCGACCAACCGGCACTACGACATGGAGTTTCCGCTCACCGTTCCGGAGGGGCATGTCTTTGTCATGGGGGACAACCGCAACGGCTCCTACGACAGCCGCGCAAGCGAGATCGGTTTTGTCGATACCCGCTATGTCCTCGGCAAAGCCTATCTGCGAGTATTTCCATTCGACGCTCTCGGCACAGTACACTAAAACGGCGCTGCATCCGGCTGGTATGCCGGACGGCCGCTGCGGAACAGGAGAAACATCTTGGCTGAACAAGGAAAGCAAATCCAATGGTTTCCCGGGCATATGGCAAAGACCCGCCGGCTGATGCGGGAAAGCCTCCCGCTGATCGACGCGGTAGTCGAGCTGCGGGATGCGAGGATTGTCCGGTCGAGCCGCAATCCGGAGATTGAAGGACTGACCCGCTCGAAGCCCCGGCTGATCCTGCTGAACAAATCGGATGTCGCCGACCCGCAGGTGACCGCCCGCTGGCGGGAGTTCTTCGCCGGCAGGGGGCTGCCTGCCCTCGAAGCGGACTGCCGCAGCGGGAAGGGCCTCCGGCAGCTCGAGCCGAGGCTGCGGGAGCTCTGCGCCGAACGGCTCGAGCGCAATGCCGCCCGCGGGATGACCGGCAGGCCTCTGCGCCTGATGATTGTGGGAATTCCCAACGTAGGAAAATCGTCGCTGATCAACCGCCTGGCGGGACAGCGGCGCACCAAGGTCGAGGACCGCCCCGGCGTGACCCGGGGGCGGCAGTGGGTCAAGCTTGAGGGCGGCATGGAGCTGCTCGATATGCCCGGCGTCCTCTGGCCGAAGTTTGAGGACCAGAAGGTGGGGTGCCACCTCGCATATACCGGCGCTATCCGGGATGAGATTCTCGATCAGGAGGATC
>Ga0129316_1000160_pt1 | contig 48553 bp, 29 predicted proteins | sample Cm1ome_2_FD_94429 | JGI IMG/M metagenome (GOLD analysis project Ga0129316, IMG submission 94429) | Eastern black-and-white colobus group fecal microbial communities from Wisconsin, USA - Cm1022B metagenome | ecosystem: Host-associated > Mammals > Digestive system > Large intestine > Fecal...
GCTGATTTACACAGATTCTGTTAAGCGTAGCAACTGTGTAGTTCGAAAGCAACATCCGTTTAATACGGTTATCACCTAAAAATCACGCAATTCTTACCATGCAGTCATTCTCTTATAGAGAGAATGAAGCTACCGCCCAACAACTTGATATATTGAGAAGCACTTCTTTTAATCATGTTTCATACGTCTTTCGGAAACCACTCAAAGGAATTGACACCCAACCCTCTTTCGTTCCCACTTTGGGAAACGCAAATGTGCCCCCGTAAACATCTGTTCATTGATACATCTCCTTTTAAGAGAATTAGGGATTTTATTGTGGGTTAATAATCAGACATTTTACACCATAAAAACAACGTGAAAAGCCTGAAATCGCTTGACACCTTTAGGTTTGTATGAAGAAAACCACCATATTACCGATTATTTCATTTTCATTTTATTTGGCGGTTTCTTGCATTTTCAGTACCTTTGCATTGTGAAATAATTCTCTTAAAAGGAGATTTAGGGATTTGCACAACAGATTTTTATCCTCTTTTACTTATCCGACATATCAAACCTAAGCTGGTTTTCATCCTATCATAGTCCTTACAGAGCCTTGATTATCTGGCTGTTTGCCTTATCAACGGCAGAAGTATCCAACGAGGCGAGATAGATACGCGTGGTCTTTTCGGAATTGTGTCCCATCGCTTCACTGATGATTGGAAGTGGGATATTCTTACTTCGGGCAATGGAAGCCCAACCGTGACGCGCCACGTATGTGGTCAACGGAATTGCCAGTCCCAGTTGTTCACCCAACCTCCTCAGCTTGTCATTGACCAGATGAGCCGCATTCTTGTACTGCTTTCGTGCATCCACTTCCATATTCCTGATAATAGGCAACAGATAGGGAGTGTCCTTGATGTCGTATTTATCGATGATTTCCTGCATGGGCCTCTCCCATTTGATGGATAGCTGCTGCCCGGTTTTCTGCCTGCGGTAAGAGAGTATTCCGTTCTGAAGGTCTTTTTTCTTGAGAAATGCCATGTCTATGAATGACATTCCACGTGTGTAGAACGAGAACATGAAGACATCCCTTGCCAAATCGGTTGCCGGAGAAAGCGTCAAATCCAAATCCCGGATCTGACGAATGATATTCAGCGGAACAGCCCGCTTGACCGTCTTGTCGATACCCGTATAAACGTGCCTGAACGGATAGCGTTGTACGGTCAGTTCCTTTTCGACGGCCCGGTTGTAGATGGCTCGCAAGCCACGCATATAATAGGATGTGGTATTGGGACACACCCCTGCCACTTTCAGGAAGTTTTCATAGCGTACCATCAAATCGGAATCAACTTCATCAAGAAACACATCATTTTCGCCACAAAAACGCTCGAAACTTCTGGTGACAACCGTGTACCGTTCTGCGGTACGGGGTTTCCCGATCTGTCCCATCTGCCGGATAACCTCACGGGCAAAAGAAATGAAACCCTCGCCATCCGAAGGCGTGAGGTAGCGTTTCAGTACATCTCCGGCAGTATAATTCTCACCGGTACGTTCCAAACGTGCAATTATGTTTTTGAACCGTTTGGTGTTCCCGTACAAGATTTCTTTCAGTGATGCAAGATAATTGCCGCGGTTATATCCGATACCGGGTGGAAAAACGATTTCCGCATGAACGGAATCCCATTCACAGGGATATACCTTGTAACCGGTATTGACTTGCCGGGCTACACGCCCGTGAACCACTTGATAGAATAATGTGCCTTCTTTCGTCGGAATAGAAGATGCACGAAATTTAACTTTCATTGTTGCCATATATAATTGATTTAGTGTTTCCATTTATAAAAGATAGGAGATCGAAGCTAATGTGATGGCAACCAATCCGACATATACAACTGTTATTTCGCTCACAATCTCTGAATGAAGCAGTTTCACGTTTGCGAAAATGACGAAGGCAAAAAATGTGGCAAATATCAGCAGCAATATAACCATGCCCCAGAATGTCGTCTGTGTCATGGATATGCGATTCTCATTGCGACGGATATCGTTGTCCACCTTTTCGCGTTCCCAGCGAATATGTGACATGGCATTGTCGGCAATGGTATTGATTTCCTCCAGCAATGCCTGCCTGTTGTTTTCTGCAAACCTTATAGGAAATGAAGCCTTAAGCAGGTCATGGAGATTCTGCATTGTTCCTGCATATGCGACGATTCCTTCAATGAGGCCGTTCAACTTTTTATGCGCATCCACAATCTCCGGCTTGAGTCTGCGGAACTCGTTGGCAAGCGCGTCATTCCGTTGTTCAAGTCTTTGCCGCCGTGCTTCTTCCGCCTTGATGTGATTGATAGAGCATTGGTTTGCCTTTTCCAGTTCTTCTTTTACCGCATTGATTTCTTTGCTTAAATGGCAATAAATTTGAAGATATATATATCTTTGCATAAGTCCAATTAACTAAAAAGTAAAATTACTTTGTAGATACCATACAGAACTCCCCGGTACTGAAAGACAAGATGTTCACCAAAACAAACAACGTACTGAACTATCTGAAAGCTAACGGCATTGAATATAGCACAGACATATAAATATAGCTTTCCCGGTCAGCTTAACCGCAAGAGACCGCTTCCTTTTGTATTTTACGAAATCTCTCGTAATTCATTGAAATGATCGTCACTGGCATGAGAGGGCTGTGAGGGCTGTCTGTTGTTGTAAAGAAAAGTATGTGGACTTCGTGAGTCAAGTAAGCGGTGTTACTTTGCCTGGGAACATATCTTACTTTGCCCACGAAGATATCTTACTTTTTTCAGTAAGAAGAACCACGTGACGGGAGGCTTTCATGCACGGTTGTTATTTCTGTATCGGAAGCTGCTCAGTTAATAGATGTTTCTAAAAGCACAGTGAGACGAATGGTTCGAAGAGGTATGCTTGTAGGTGTAAATTTAGGAATTAGACTGACCGGGATTGATCGTACTCAATTAGAACAATTGTTTACTTCTATTATTGTGCCAAAAAAGCAAATAACATCAAAAGTCTATGAATTATGCTTTCTGCTCCAACGCAGGAGGGTCACAAACTCCAAATCGTCTTTTATTGGATAATGTAATATGCTCTTTCAGAAAAAAGTGAATCATAATGTCTGTTGGATTTCTAATAATTCTACAAAAGTTTCGTTGGCTTCCTCAAGCATATTATTCAGGAAGTTATCATCGGATGGTAATCCTTGATAAGTCTTCAACAGAGATATGCTACCGTCTCCTTCATCCAATTCATAAATAGCAATATCTGTCGGATTCATAGATGAATCTATCGGATAAACAGCATTGATCTGTTCCAATACATCACTGTTCGAAGCAGCTTTCTCCTTGAGCATACCAGCTTTGACAGCAATTGTCAGGACATTAATCTATAGAGAGACTACCGCATCAGGCAGAAAGCTAGCAATCATCTTCCACCTCTATCGCCCAGTCCCCGATAGTACGGGTGGCACTGTCGAAATTAATCCCCACCTTCACGATGCGCCTGCCATCCTTGCGATAAGGGACAGCATACTGCCTGCTGTCTATCTGCGCCAATGCCTCCCGGGCCGTACCGTCATATTTAAATTCCAGCACATAAATGGCATCCTGCATCTTTATGACCACATCCGCACGCCCCACCGCACTTTTCACCTCGCTGTCCACATACATCCCCATCAGGCGGAACAACAAATAAAAGATGGTCTGGTAATGCTTCTCCGTCTTGTTCTCCAGATCATGGGGAATGGAAGCGAAGAAAGAACGCGTACGTTCCAGGCAGCTCTCTATATCCCCCTTACGAAGATCGCGGATGAAGGAAACCACATAAAAGGTACTGTTCTGACCCGGCAACTCCAGGTAAGCGGGCAACAGTGACTCGATGAAACCTTTACGCACCTCCCCGTTGGGATAGGCCAGCCGGTACACCTGGAACTCAGGATCATATCCCTTGATCGTCAGGTAACCACTTTGATATAAAACGGGAATAGGACTGATAATCCGTTCCGTCGGGGCATCAAACTGCTCGTCGGTAGCCTCCACCCCCTCCAGCTGGCGCACGTCAAAATCCGTTTCCTGCAACAAATCAATCAAAAAAGTAGGAGTGCCGGTAGAGAACCAGAAATTCTTGTACTCCTTTGCGTTAAAAGCATTGAACAGGCTGAAAGGATTGTAAATATCCTCACAATGCTTGCTGAAATGATATCCGTCATACTGCCGCTTCAGATGCGCACAGGCTGCTTCGTACGTCTCGCCGTTCGCCCAAGCCATCCGCTCGATGTCCGGACGAAGCTCGTCCAGCAACTCCCGCTCGGTAATGCCGCAAATCGCGCTGAAGTCATCCCGCATACTGATGTTCTGCAAATTATTCAGCTCGCTGAAGATGCTCATCTGGCTGAACTTGCTGATTCCCGTGATAAAGAGGAAACGAAGATATTGTCCCAATCCCTTGAGGGGACTGAAAAACTTACGCAGCTCATTCCGAAGCTCCTGCTGCAAGGGGATGTTGGAATTACTGTCCAAAAGAGGAGCATCGTATTCGTCAATCAGAACAACGACCGGCAGACCGGTCTGTTCATACGCACGGCGGATCATACCTTGCAGACGGGCGGCAGGAGTCTTTTCCTCCTTTTCCGCCCCATAAACCTTTTCACAACGAAGTAAAAACAGATTCAACTGTTCCTGCAAATCGAACAGGGTGGTATATTTAGTCAGACTGAAATCAATATGGAATATCGGATACACGTTCCACTCCTTTTCCAGACGCTCCATGGCCAGCCCCTTGAACAACTCTTTTTTCCCTTGAAAGTAAGCCTCAAGGGTGGACACCAGCAAGCTTTTCCCAAACCTCCGCGGACGGCTCAGAAAATACACACTGTCCGTGTTGGCCAACCGGTAAACCAGTTCCGTCTTGTCTACATATACACAATTCCGGTTACGCAACTGCTCAAAATTCTGTATGCCTATGGGGTATCGTCTGTAATTTTCTTCCATATTCTCCATTGTTTTCTAATTCTGCTTATGGGATAGAAACAAAGATAGCTGTTATCCGACAAAACACAAAAACTTTTCATCTGTTTTTAATCAAGCTCCGACAACTTGAATGGGTGATGACACGATAAATGGCGGTCAGAAATATAAAATCATCCCCCTTTTATTGCAGATGATCAAAAAATAAATTACTTTTGTTTCACTAAAGACGAATCCATAAACAACTTAAATAACAGAACAGTATGATAGACGCAAAAACTTGCATCAACGACGCACAAGAGAAAATGGACATGGCCGTTATGTATTTGGAAGAGGCCTTGGCGCACATTCGTGCAGGAAAAGCCAGTACCCGATTGCTGGACGGTATTCGTGTGGACTCTTATGGAAGCATGGTCCCCATCAGTAATGTAGCCGCCGTGACTACTCCCGACGCACGCAGCATCGCCATCAAGCCATGGGACAAAAGCATGTTCCGCATCATCGAAAAAGCTATCATGGACTCTGACCTGGGCATCACTCCCGAAAACAACGGAGAAATTATCCGTCTGGGCATTCCGCCATTGACAGAGGAACGCCGCAAGCAACTGGCCAAACAATGTAAAGGCGAAGGAGAAACCGCAAAAGTAAGCATCCGCAACGCACGCCGTGACGCCATAGACGCACTGAAAAAGGCTGTTAAAGAGGGTATGCCCGAAGACGAGCAAAAGAATGCGGAAGCCAAACTTCAGAAAGTACACGATAAATATATCGCGAAGATTGAAGAACTGCTGGCAGAGAAAGATAAAGAAATTATGACGGTTTAATGAAAAACTAAAAATAATGAGGAACGAATAATGAGAAGGGGCTTCTTCTTCATTATTCCTTCTTCATTTTAATTTATGAGAGGATTAGTAATAAAAAACACAGGCAGCTGGTATCTGGTCAAAGCGGAAGACGGACGTACCATCGAATGCAAAATTAAAGGGAATTTCCGTTTGAAAGGTATTCGGAGTACCAATCCTGTCGCCGTAGGAGATTATGTACAAATCATCACCAACAATGAAGGAACCGCCTTTATCTGTGAGATAGAAGACCGCAAGAACTATATCATCCGGCGTGCCTCCAACCTTTCCAAACAATCGCATATACTGGCCGCCAATCTGGACCAATGTATGCTGATCGTGACCATCAATTACCCCGAGACCTCAACCATATTCATTGACCGTTTCCTGGCCACCGCTGAAGCATACCGTGTACCCGTAAAGCTGATATTCAACAAAATAGACAGATACAACGAGGATGACACACGCTACATGGACGCCTTGATAAACCTGTACACACACATCGGTTATCCTTGCTTCAAGGTTTCCGCCCTGAATAACACCGGTACAGACGAAGTGAAAAAAGACCTGGAAGGAAAGGTTACTTTGCTTTCCGGCAACTCAGGAGTGGGCAAGTCGACCCTGATCAATGCCATCTTGCCCGAACAGACTCTGAAAACAGGAGAAATATCCGATTATCATAACAAAGGAATGCATACCACCACCTTTTCCGAAATGTTCCCTGTCCATGACGGCGGATACCTCATCGACACGCCGGGCATCAAAGGTTTCGGAACATTCGATATGGAAGAAGAGGAAGTAGGCCATTACTTTAAAGAAATATTTGAATATTCCGCTCATTGCAAGTATGGAAACTGCACCCACAGACACGAGCCCGGATGCGCCGTACGCGATGCCGTGGAGCAACATCTCATCAGCGAGTCACGCTACACTTCTTACCTGAACATGCTGGAAGACAAGGACGAAGGCAAGTATCGCGCCGCTTATTAAAAACCACCACTGTATGAAAAAATACCTCTTGACCATTGCATTGGCTGCATTATGCGCCACCGGACTGAATGCCGCCTCTCCTAAAAAAGTGGCTCCCGAAAAGAAAGGAGTCGAAGCCATCAACCGCGCCACCGCCGAAGCGCACATCGGCTTTCTGGCCTGTGACGAACTGGAAGGACGCGAAGCCGGATGGAAAGGCGGACGCATTGCAGGCAACTATATCATTTCCTGCCTGAAACAGATGGGAATCAAACCACTGGCCGGAGATTATGTACAACCCTTCGATGTATATCACGCCGAACGGCAAGTGAAAGGGAAACGCTGGCAAGTACATCCCGACTCTATTGCCGCACTGAAAAAAATGGTACACCAAAAGCTTGCCTTACGCAATATCTTAGGCAAAATAGAAGGAAAGAACCCCAACGAGATTGTCATTATCGGCGCACATTACGACCACCTTGGCTACGACCCGTTGTTGGAAGGAGATCAGATTTATAATGGCGCGGATGATAACGCATCAGGCGTTCAAGCCGTATTACAAGTAGCCCGTGCTTTCCTTGCTACCGGCCAGCAACCGGAACGCACCGTCATCTTCGCCTTTTGGGATGGTGAGGAAAAAGGATTGCTGGGATCCCGTTATTTCGCCATGAACTATCCGGATATTAAAAAGGTAAAAGGCTACCTGAACTATGACATGATAGGACGCAACAACCGGGAAGACCAGCCCGATTATTTCGTTTACTTCTATACCGCAGCCCACCAGGCCTTTGGCGACTGGCTGAAAAAGGACATTGAAGACTACCGCTTGCAGTTATCCCCCGATTACCGTGCCTGGGATAATCCCGTGGGAGGCAGTGACAACGGTACATTTGCCAAACTGGGCATACCTATTATATGGTATCACACCGATGCCCACCCCGATTATCACCTGCCGGGGGATGAGGCACCCAAAATCAACTGGATGAAGGTAGTCGATATAACCAAAGCCTCCTTCCTGGCAATGTGGAAGCTGGCAAACGAAAAAAAATATTAAAAAAGGACGTGGCGTTTAAACTGAACGCCACGTTTTTTTATCTAACCTTACATCAACGTATTTATAAAAACCCACATAAGAAGACACATGAACAAACGAATCAAATGGAGTATCATCATATTAATCGGAGCCGGCCTGGCCGGATTAGGCATCTACCAATTTACCCCTCACGAAAATGAAGAACTGACAGCCGCCAATGCTTTACCTAAAGAAAATAAACAACGTACCCTGAAAGTGAATGCGCAAGTAATAAAACCGCATTTGCTCACAGACGAGATACTGGTCACCGGACGCCTGGTGCCCGATGAAGAAGTGAGTCTGTCTTTTGAAACATCCGGAAAGATCACTGATATCTTTTTCACAGAAGGCACATTGGTAAAGCGGGGGGAACTGCTGGCCAAAGTAAACGACCGGCAACTGCAAGCACAATTAAAACGTCTGGAAGCACAGATACCTCTGGCTGAAGACCGGGTGTTCCGCCAAAACGCCCTGCTGAAACGCGACGCGGTCAGTAAAGAAGCATACGAACAGGTAAAAACCGAACTTGCCACGCTAAACGCCGACATCGAAAATATCAAGGCCAATATCGAGATGACCGAACTCCGTGCCCCATTCGACGGCATCATCGGATTGCGGCAGGTCAGCACAGGAGCTTACGCCTCCCCCACCACCGTAGTGGCCAGACTGACCAAAGTGACTCCGCTGAAAGTAGAGTTCGCCGTTCCGGAACGTTATGCACGGGAAATAAAAAAAGGAACGAATCTGGAGTTCAAAGTAGAAGGAAAACTGGAGGCCTATCGTGCACAGGTATATGCCACCGAATCCAGTATCGATATGGAAACCCACTCATTGAACATCCGTGCCATCTACCCCAACCGTAACGGCGAATTATTGGCCGGAAGATATGCAGATATCCAATTAAAACAAAAAGAAATAGAAGACGCCATAGCGATTCCATCCGAAGCCATCGTCCCCGAAATGGGCAAGAATAAAGTATTTGTTTATCGCAGCGGAGTGGCAGAACCGGCAGATGTGGTCATCGGTCTCCGCACCGAAGCCGAAGTACAGATTGTACAAGGATTGTCTGTGGGCGATACCATCCTGACATCAGGTACACTGCAATTGCGTAAGGGAATGCCTGTAGAGATTCAGGCCATCAACTAACTACTAAAAAATACTTTTATGAATATTTCCGAACTTAGTATCCGTAGGCCTGTGCTCGCCACCGTGCTTACCATCATTATATTACTTTTCGGACTGATCGGTTACAACACATTGGGAGTCCGCGAATATCCTTCGGTGGACAATCCCATCATTTCGGTCACCTGTAGTTACTCGGGTGCCAATGCCGATGTCATCGAGAATCAGATCACCGAGCCTTTGGAACAGAACATCAACGGTATTCCGGGAATCCGGTCTTTGTCCAGTGTCAGCCAACAAGGGCAATGCCGCATCACGGTAGAATTTGAGTTATCCGTCGATTTGGAAACCGCAGCCAATGATGTGCGCGACAAGGTATCCCGTGCGCAGCGCTATCTGCCACGCGACTGTGACCCTCCCACCGTATCCAAAGCAGATGCCGATGCGGTACCTATCTTGATGGTGGCCATCCAGAGTGACAGCCGCTCCTTGCTGGAACTGAGCGAGATAGCCGACCTGACCGTGAAAGAACAACTGCAAACCATCCCGGATGTAAGTAGTGTTTCCATCTGGGGAGAAAAACGTTACTCCATGCGCCTGTGGCTCGATCCTACCAAAATGGCCGGGTATGGTATAACTCCGGTAGATGTAAGGAATGCAATCACCAGTGAAAACATAGAACTTCCCTCGGGCAGCATTGAAGGAAATACAGTAGAACTGACTCTGCGCACGATGGGACAAATGCATACGGCTAAAGAATTCAATAACATCATATTGAAAGAAGTAGGCGGCCGGGTAGTCCGTTTCAGCGATATCGGCTATGCCGAACTGGGACCGGCCGACATCAAGAGTTACATGAAAATGAACGGAGTGCCGATGGTAGGTGTGGTTGTCATTCCGCAACCGGGCGCCAATCATATCGAAATAGCCGATGCCGTGTACCGGCGCATGGAGCAAATGAAAAAGGATCTGCCCGATGATGTGAAATACAGCTATGGTTTCGACAATACCAAGTTTATCCGCGCCTCTATTGATGAAGTAAAAAGTACGGTGTATGAAGCGTTCGTACTGGTTATCATCATCATTTTCCTGTTCTTGCGCGACTGGCGCGTGACACTGATTCCCTGCATCGTCATTCCGGTCTCGCTTATCGGCTCTTTCTTTGTGATGTACATAGCCGGCTTCTCCATTAATGTGCTGACCATGCTGGCAGTGGTATTGTCCGTAGGCTTGGTAGTGGATGACGCCATCGTGATGACAGAGAATATCTATATCCGCATAGAACGGGGGATGCGTCCGTTCGAAGCGGGCATAGAAGGGGCGAAAGAAATTTTCTTCGCAGTTATCTCCACCACCATCACGCTGGTGGCTGTGTTCCTGCCCATTGTGTTTATGGAAGGAACCAGCGGACGTCTGTTCCGTGAGTTCAGCTTCGTTGTGGCAGGTTCGGTCATCATTTCTTCCTTTGCCGCTCTGACGTTCACCCCCATGCTGGCAACGAAATTATTGATAAAACGGGAAAAACAAGGTTGGTTCTATAGAAAGACGGAACCTTTCTTTGAAGGCATGAACCGGGTATATGCCCGCTCGCTGAACGCTTTTCTTAAAAGACGGATATGGGCTATCCCCATTACCGTGATGATGCTGGCAGCCATCGGGGTGCTTTGGGTTCAGATACCTGCCGAAATGGCCCCCATGGAAGACCGTTCGCAAATCAGCATCAACACCCGTGCCGCTGAAGGCGCCAGCTACGAATATATCCGCGATTATACGGAAGATATCAATCAGCTGGTAGACTCTATTGTGCCCGATGCCGCCTCCGTAACCGCACGTGTTTCCAGCGGTAGCGGAAACATACGCATCACCCTGAAGGATATCAGAGACCGTAATTATACCCAGATGGAAGTGGCCGAACGTATCTCAAAAGCCATCCGCAACAAGACGAAAGCGCGTGCCTTTGTGCAACAGCAGTCTTCTTTCGGCGGACGAAGAGGAAGTATGCCTGTACAATATGTACTGCAAGCTGTCAGTATAGAAAAACTGGAGAAGATATTGCCCGAGTTCTTGAGCAAGGTATACGATAACCCCACCTTCCAGATGGCGGATGTGGACTTGAAGTTCAGCAGTCCGGAAATGAGAGTGAATATCAACCGCGACAAAGCAGGGACGATGGGGGCAAGTGTGCGTGACATAGCCGAAACGTTGCAGTACGGCCTCAGCGGACAACGCATGGGCTATTTCTACATGAACGGAAAACAATATGAGATTTTAGGACAGATAAACCGTCAGCAGCGTAATACCCCCGCCAATATCAAATCCATTTACATACGGAGCGACAAAGGGGAAATGATTCAATTGGACAATCTGGTAGAGTTTGTAGAGTCCGTAGCTCCTCCTAAATTGTATCACTACAACCGGTTTATCTCCGCCACTGTATCTGCCGGACTGGCAGATGGAAAAACCATCGGACAAGGTTTGGAGGAGATGGACAAGATAGCCGCCCAGACCTTGGACGAGACTTTCCGCACCGCCTTGTCGGGAGACTCCAAAGATTATCGGGAAAGCTCGTCCAGCCTGATGTTTGCTTTCATCCTGGCCTTGATACTGATCTATCTGATTCTGGCGGCACAATTCGAAAGTTTCAAAGATCCGTTCATTATCATGCTGACCGTTCCGCTAGCCATCGCCGGAGCACTGATCTTTATGTATGCAGGAGGCATCACGATGAACATTTTCAGCCAGATCGGTATCATCATGCTGATAGGTCTGGTGGCGAAGAACGGTATTTTAATTGTGGAATTCGCCAATCAGAAGCAGGAGTCCGGAGATAACAAGATGCAGGCCATCCGGGAGGCGGCTTTGCAACGCTTGCGCCCCATCCTCATGACCAGCGCCTCGACAGTGCTAGGGTTGATACCGCTGGCCTTCGCCACTGGGGAAGGCGCCAACCAGCGTATCGCCATGGGTACGGCTGTTGTGGGAGGAATGTTGGTATCCACTTTCCTGACCATGTACATTGTACCGGCTATTTATAGTTACATATCTACCAACCGAAACGTTAAAACAGAAACTGTATGAAACGAATCATTATAATTTTGTGCATCTGCACGGCATGGGCGGCTTCCGCCTATGCGCAATATCCTTATACCTTGAAAAAATGCCTGGAGGAAGGGCTTGCCAACAACTATTCCATACGCATCACCCGGAATGAAGAGCAAATCAGCCACAACAATGCCACATTGGCGAATGCCGGTTATCTGCCTACGGTAGACTTGTCTGCCGGATATACGGGGACGCTGGACAACACCGATACAAAGCCCCGCAGTACAGGCGCCACTGCCAGCGAGCGAAGCATCTACGACCAGACTTTAAAAGCCGGACTGGATGTGAGCTGGACGTTGTTCGACGGGTTCAATATCAGCACCACCTACAAGAAACTACAGGAACTGGAACGCCAGGGAGAGACCAACACCCGTATCACCCTAGAGGATTTCATTGCAGGACTCACAGCCGAATACTACAACTATGTACAACAGGAAATCCGCCTGAAGAACTTCCTTTATGCCGTTTCCTTATCCAAGGAACGCCTGCGCATTGTCGAAGAACGCTATCATATCGGTAACTTCTCCCGGCTGGATTATCAACAAGCCAAAGTGGACTTCAATGCAGACAGTGCGCAGTACATGAAACAACAGGAACTGGTGGTTACCTCACGCATCACCCTGAATGAGCTGATGGCCGTACAGGAAGTTAACCGCCCGCTGCGTGTCAACGACTCCATCATCACTGTCAATGACGACCTGAACTATGATGAGTTATGGGAATCCACCCTCAAGACGAATGCCAACCTGCTGAAAGCCGGTCAGAACACAACGCTCGCCCAATTGGATTACCGGCAGGTACTATCCCGTAATTATCCTTACGTCAAACTGAATGCCGGTTATGGTTACACCTTCAATAAATATGAAACCAACGCCACCCGCCAGAGAAGCAACTGGGGACTGAACGGAGGAATCACCGTAGGCATCAATCTATGGGATGGCAACCGCCGCCGCGAGAAACGGAACGCCAGCCTGCAAATACGGAACTCCCAACTGGAAAAAGAACAGCTGGAACTCGGTTTGAAAGCGGATCTGAGCAATCTGTGGCAAGCCTACCGCAACAACCTGCGCCTGTTGAATCTGGAACGCCAGAACCTGGTCGCAGCCCGTGAGAACCACGAGATAGCCAAAGAACGTTATCTGCTCGGAGACCTCTCCGGTATTGAAATGCGTGAGGCCCAGAAAAGCCTTCTTGATGCCGAGGAACGTATCCTGTCTGCCGAATACAACACAAAAGTTTGCGAGATTTCACTGCTCCAACTCAGCGGAAGAATAACGAAATATCTCGAATAATCAGTATAGACTTTACTTATAGCTTGTAATTCAAGGCAGTTATCCGTACCTTTGCACGCAATTATCACTAAGAACGTTGTAAAAAGATATGGGATTATTTATTAAGAAACCTTTTGCCGCCTTACAGACAGAAGCCAATGAGTCCGGAAACAAGACACTGAAAAGAGTGCTGGGGCCCTGGAGTCTGATCGCATTAGGAGTAGGTGTTATTATCGGTGCCGGATTATTTTCCATCACCGGAACAGTAGCCGCAGGATATACCGGTCCTGCCATCACGTTATCTTTCGCCATAGCAGCCATCGGTTGCTGCTTTGCCGGATTGTGTTATGCTGAATTTGCTTCCATGATTCCTGTAGCGGGTAGCGCTTACACCTACTCATACGCCACCATGGGAGAACTCATAGCCTGGATTATCGGCTGGGATCTGGTGCTGGAATATACAGTTGCCGCCACCACGGTCAGTATCAGCTGGAGCAGGTATCTTGTTGTCTTTCTGGAAGGAGTGGGGATAAACATTCCCCATGCACTGGCAGCCTGTCCGTGGGACGGAGGTATCGTAAACATACCGGCCGCACTGATTGTAGTACTGATGAGCCTGTTTCTGATTCGTGGGACAGAAGGAAGTTCCATTTTCAACGGGTTCATCGTATTCCTGAAAGTGGCAGTGATTCTTATTTTCGTTGTATTAGGATGGAAATACATCAATGCCGAGAACTATGTTCCCTATATTCCAGCCAATACCGGTACTTTGGGCGAATTTGGTTTATCGGGAGTGTTGCGCGGAGCAGCGATTGTGTTCTTCGCTTTCCTCGGCTTTGATGCCGTAAGTACTGCTGCTCAGGAAACAAAAAATCCGAAACGGGATATGCCTGTCGGTATCCTGGGTTCATTGCTGATATGCACTATTCTCTACATGGTATTTGCCTACGTCATGACAGGAGTGGCACACTACTCCGAGTTTGCCGGCCAGCAAGGCATTGCGCCTGTCGCTGTTGCCATTGACCACATGGGACATGCAGATGCCTCCGGAATGATTCATCCGGATTATCCGTGGCTGAACCGAGCTATCGTACTGGCTATTTTATTCGGTTACTGCTCGGTTATTATGGTAACTTTGTTGGGACAGAGCCGTGTATTCCTCAGCATGAGCCGTGATGGTCTGTTACCTCCTTTCTTTTCAAAAATTCATGAAAAATATCGCACACCGGCACATAGCAATTTGTTATTCATGGTCGTTGTAGGAGGACTGGCAGCGTTTGTTCCGGCACGTGTGGCGGGAGAAATGACCAGCATAGGTACCTTATTCGCCTTCACATTGGTCTGCGCGGCCGTATTGATCGTGCGTAAGAGCATGCCTGACGTACATCGTGCCTTTAAAACTCCTTTTGTTCCTGTAGTACCGATTCTGGGCATTCTGACCTGCCTCTGCATGATGCTTTTCCTTCCGGCTGACACCTGGATCCGATTGGTGTTGTGGATGCTGATAGGTCTGGATGTGTATGCCTGCTATGGAGTAAAACACAGCAAACTGGAGCATCATGTAAAACGACGCAAGGGACTCACCATACTGAATATGACAGGAATCGCCCTGTCTGTACTTTCTGTTATTACCGGACTGTGGCACCAACAGACTGTAGGCTGGGAGGAAGACAAGACCTTGCTCGTCATTTCGTTTGTCTTTGCATTCACGCATTGCGCGTTCTATATGGTACGCATCTGGAAACAGACATCCGAAAAGAAGAAATAAGCGTTTTTCACACGCTATCCGCTTCCATAACTTTCATTCACTGTAAGGGTAGATTCAACCCAGCCCTACAGTGAATAAAGTTATTACAATTTCACACCCGTCAGTATTAAGCCTATAGTCAAGCCTTATGACCTATAAGAGGCTTAAGTTATATCCACCGTAGAAAAATAGTTAAAAGACTTCTTCAAAAATGTTTTTAGCTACTGCCACAGCATTTCCTTCAGGAGTTGAGGAATGGGATTCAGTTTCCTTGGTCCATGCTTCTTCCAAGGCATAAAAATCAATTTCCTCCGGTTGTTTTCCATCCAAGACACCAGCCAAATAATCAAAATAAGCCTTCCATCGCATAAAATAGAAGTCTTTCAACATACCATTCCATTCTTTATGCGCATAATCACGAAGTCCGCCTTGATCTGCCGCGACACGATTTCCCCACGTAGTAATCTGAACACGCGCATTCCATTCGTATAATGCTTTTTCTTCCGAAGTCCGCCCCAATGAACGTGCCGCCTCAATCCAAGTCCCTACCCTGAATTCCTTCCGCGTAGCCAATAACTGGTCTTGCAGCAAAATCAAATGTAAAAAACGTTGTGAAGACAACTCAAACATCGTTTTATCTCCTGCCCGGAATGAAGCCGTCACCACTTTCTGCATCAGGCGTCCCTTCTCGGCCAATACCTGCCGGAGAACATCCACCAAGTCGAACTCAAAGTTATTGTTTCCTTGATACTTATCAGCCACAGAAACCATCAAGCGGGCAGCTTCTATCACCTCCTGCGGATCATAATATTCTTTCATCTCCGACCAGCTGGAGACTTGATATACATCCAACCCCGGACGAGCACAAAATACAGACTCATGCGTCCCCTGCTGTATCTTCTCCTTGGGACTATTATAAATGCCATCACCTAATAATTTCCAGACTTGCCGCAAAGTCTCATCCTCCACCCCATAACGGGCAAATACATATCCTTCCAACCACTCATCACGAGTAAACCGGTGCTCACGCCATGGCAACTCCATCACCAGCTCATACATGACCGGATTGTTCTCAATGCCTTCCGGAGTCATCCCTACTCCACGCAACGTCCTTCCGGCATGAGCATCTGCTTTCGCATCATAAAAGCCATCAATCAGCGCGTCCATTTTACCATGAAGCCCAATGTTACCACCAAAATTCAACAACATGCAGTACACCCACTCATGCTGCCCGTATCCTCCTTTGCGGCACCACTCTGACGCTGGATCCCCCCATTGCGGACGGCATTCGCTATGCAAGTCCAAGACCAGCAAGTCTCCTGCTTCCAGATGCTCTATCATCGGAGTACGAGGATTGTCCTGCCATGCCTGAGCCACCCACACAGCATCCGGGTTCGTCTTTTTCATCGCTTTCATGATGGCCTTACCGGCTGCATCCAGATTTACCCCCCGGGTACTTCCGCCTTCATGAAACGGATCAATGGCGTAAAATCCAGCTTTTCCATACAGTTTTGTCAATTCGTTATAATACAAAGCTGAGATTTCTTCAAAGCGTTCATCCTCCGGCTGTAAAAAGGCGGGACGACGATAGCTGCACCAGAGTCCGGGATCAGCAACGTCCAGCCCTAATTTTTCCTTTGCATTATGAGGAACCATGCCGCAATATCCCGGTAACACAGGCTCAATGCCATATTCACGCATTCTTTTTACGATCTTCTTCTGAAGTTTCTCCTGACAAATGTACCAACTCTCAGGATCAGGTCCTCCCCACCCTTCCAGGTTATTCATCAACCACCAGGCAGTAAACCCCGGTCCGGCTACAAATTCATTAATTTCATCCTTCGTATATCCTAGTTTCAGAAGTACATTTCTCCAGATCGATTCAGCACCCGTCAATGCCAGGGAGAGATTGACGCCATGAAGCGCCATCCAGTCTATCTCCTTTTCCCAACGATCCCAGTCCCAAAAAGCCATGGAATAAGAGAAAGTACAATAATTCAGATCATAACGATAGGGCAGATTCGTTTCATGCCGTTCCTTTTTAGTCACAGGAGGCAAAACAGCAGGCAGTTTTGCAGTCATTCCATTCCAAGAAAGATGTATGCCTGCATAATATTTCAAATACCAATTCAATCCGGTAGCAATATTTACATAGTCATTACCCCGGATAACCACTTTATCACCCCGCTGATCGAGTTCAAAAAAATCGATACCCGATTTCTGACGTTCAATTATAAACTTGGAGGAAGCTCCTTTATCAATGCGCTCTAACAATCCTGTGACAGGAGAAGAGAATAAGTTGCTTGCCACCCACAACAGCACAAACAACAATCGTAGTTTTTTCATCATATTATTAAGGTAACGGATAACACCGGTTAAACAGAACAGCCTCCCCCCTTTCAAGAGGGGAGGGAGGCTGCATCAGTATGATTGCGAGACAATTTAATTATTTGCAATTTCCCAGACAACGAGGCTTCAACTGCTTGAAGAAGTCATTGCCTTTATCATCCACCAGAATGAATGCCGGGAAATCCTCCACTTCAATTTTCCAGATAGCCTCCATACCCAATTCAGGATATTCCACACACTCAATGCTCTTGATATTGTTCTGGGCAAGGATAGCAGCCGGACCACCGATAGAACCCAGGTAGAATCCGCCATACTTCTTACAAGCATCTGTTACCTGCTGGCTACGGTTACCTTTTGCCAACATAATCATGCTGCCGCCATGTGACTGGAACAAATCCACATACGGATCCATACGTCCTGCGGTAGTGGGGCCCATAGAACCACAAGCCATACCTTCCGGAGTCTTTGCCGGACCGGCGTAATAGATAGGATGATCTTTGATATACTGCGGCAAATCTTCGCCACGGTCCAAACGTTCTTTCAATTTAGCATGAGCGATATCGCGGCCTACAATAATGGTTCCATTCAATGACAGACGGGTTGCCACCGGATACTTGGTCAGTTCTTTCAGGATATCCGCCATCGGCTGGTTCAAATCAATCTTAACCACATCGCCTTCACCTGCTTCACGAAGTGCTGCCGGAATCAGCTCACCCGGTTTATCATCCATCTTTTCAATCCAGATACCGTCTTTATTGATCTTACATTTTATATTACGGTCAGCCGAGCAGGAAACGCCCAGACCGATAGGACAAGAAGCACCGTGACGGGGCAAACGGATGATACGGACATCGTGAGCCATATACTTACCACCGAACTGTGCACCCAAACCAATCTTATAAGCTTCTTCCAATACTTGTTTTTCCAGTTCCACATCGCGGAAAGCACGTCCGTACTCATTACCGGTAGTGGGCAGCTCGTCGTAATAGTGAGTGGAAGCCAACTTGACTGTCAGCAAATTCTTCTCTGCCGATGTACCACCGATGACGAATGCGATATGATAAGGAGGACAAGCAGCCGTGCCCAAAGTCTTCATTTTCTCAACCAGGAAAGGAACCAATGTAGCCGGATTCAACACCGCTTTGGTTTCCTGATATAAATAAGTCTTGTTCGCCGATCCGCCACCTTTTGTTACGCAAAGGAACTTGTATTCCATCCCTTCGGTAGCTTCCAGATCAATCTGTGCAGGCAAGTTACATTTAGTGTTCACCTCATCATACATATTCAAGGGAGCATTCTGAGAATAACGAAGATTTTCTTCTGTATAAGTTTTGTAAACCCCCAGAGAAAGAGCTTCTTCATCACAGTAACCGGTCCATACCTGCTGGCCCTTTTCGCCATGAATGATAGCAGTACCTGTGTCCTGACAAAGAGGTAATTTGCCCTTAGCGGAAACTTCTGCATTACGCAAGAAAGTCAATGCTACATATTTGTCGTTATCACTTGCCTCGGGATCACTCAGAATCTTAGCAACCTGTTCATTGTGTGAACGGCGAAGCAAGAAAGAAACATCACGGAAGGCAGCGTTAGCCATAGCAGTCAACCCTTCTTTTTCAATCTTCAAAATAGGTTTTCCTTCAAACTCACTTACTGACACATAGTCTTTAGTCAGCAAATAATACTCGGTTTTATCAGGTCCCAATGGGAACATGTGCTGATAGTGGAACGGAGGTGTTGCCATATTGATACTTATTTTAGTTAAAAGTTATTAGTGTGACAAAGGTAGTAACTATTATCGAAATTTTTCCTTAATTAGCGTAAAAACTTTCAAGGAATGTCCTTACCTTTGCCAACTCATTCAAACAAGATCACATTATACATGAAAAAATTAGGCAAATTATTAGTTATTACTTCATTACTCTTATGCTTTTTCATCTCCGGAGGGTGGGCACAGCGCCAGGCGAAAAACCAACCGGACAGTATCGAACTCAAGCTGAAAGAAATCTACACGAAACGGGAAGTCATGATTCCCATGCGTGACGGAGTAAAGCTTTACACCGCAGTTTATGAACCCAAGGACAACAGCAGGCAGCATCCCATTCTAATGCACCGCAGCCCTTACTCCTGCTCTCCATACGGAGAAGGGTTCGACCGCCATTTCAGAACCAATCTGAAAAACTACATAGACCGCCGGTACATCATCGTCTTCCAAGATGTACGCGGACGTTATAAAAGTGAAGGGACATTTGTACAAGTACGCCCCCTCAACAAAAACAAGAAAGGCAGGAAAGATAAAAAGAACATAGACGAGGCAACAGATACCTACGACACCATAGAGTGGTTGATCCACCACACATATAATAATGGGAATGTAGGAACATGGGGAATCAGTTACGATGGTTTCTATGCCACCATGACCGCCTCCTCCAATCATCCGGCACTGAAAGCCGTCTCTCCGCAAGCTCCCGTCACCGACTGGTTCCGCGGAGACGACCGCCATCACAACGGAGCCTTCACCCTGTTGCAAACCACCAATTTCCTTCCCAGACTGGAAGGACGCCACATAGGAAAAGGAGTGATGAACCAAATTGTAAAGAACGATGTCTATACCGACTTTCTGGCACTTGGTACCTTTAAGAATGTGGATGACTTGGTACGTGACACCACACAGACATTATGGAACGACATCAAGAATCATCCTGATTTTGATGAGTTCTGGAAAGAGCGCGACGCACGCACCTCCTGTTATAACCTGAAGCCCGCCATGCTGGTGGTAGGTGGACTGTATGACTCCGAAGACTGCTACGGAGCCTGGAATCTTTATAAAGCCATCAAAGAGCAATCACCGGAAACAGATTTATACCTGACATTCGGCCCCTGGTGGCATGGAGCATGGACGGTACGCGGATTTCAAGGTTTCGGCAATCTGTATTTCGGCAAAAGCACTTCGGCTTATTACATGGACGAAATAGAATATCCTTTTTTCCGATACTTCCTGGAAGGGAAGGGAGAAAAGCCCAAGCATAAAGTAAATGTATTCCATACAGGTGAGAACGAATGGAAAGCCTACGACGAATGGCCGGTACAGAAGACTGCCGGCATACCTTATTATATACATGAGAACGGACGGATATCCACACAAGCTCCGACAGAACAAGCGTCTTATTCAGCATATATTTCAGATATGTCACGTCCGGTACCCTATACGGCAAATCCTACCACTTACCGGACAAAAGAATTCATGGTAGACGACCAACGCTTTGCGGCTTCACGTCCCGATGTCATCACTTTCATGACGGAGCCGCTAGGTGATACATTGACACTGGCCGGCCCTATAGAAGTGGAGTTAATGACCGCCATCAGCAGTACCGACGCTGACTTTATGGTGAAAGTGATTGATGTATATCCCGAAAGATTTGAATATCCTCAAGCGGCACGCAGCTATTTAAAGAGTAATTATCCAATGAGCGGCTACCAGCTGATGGTCCGCGGCGAATTATTCAGAGGACGTTTCCGCGAAGGATTCGATTGTCCGTTGCCTTTCAAACCCGAAGAAATAACACCGGTCAATTATACACTGTACGATGTGGCGCATACATTCCTGCCGGGACACAGACTGATGATTCAAATTCAAAGTTCCTGGTTCCCCATTATTGACCGCAACCCACAGAAATTTATCGACACCTATCATTGTACGGTAGAAGATTTTGTGATGAAACAGATGATCAAGATTTATCACCAGCAGGGAGCTGCAAGCAGAGTGATACTGCCTGTGGTGAAGAAATAAAAAAAGGAGTGTCCAAGCACTCCAATACCATCCAATAGAAAGAGCCGTATCATTGTTCCAGCATTCATACGGCTCTTTTTATAGGTAGCTACCATCACTTTTCCAAGCGTTCATCTTAGTCCGGACACACGCTCATCGAAAGTATCATATAGAAGCAATCCGTTCTATCAACTCATTACCTAATGCTGTTTTCACTTCGATATGCTGCAACACCGCCGTCACAAACGGATTACTTTCAAACACGCCGCGCACCTGTTCAAAATCCTGCTCCATCTCCTCGCGTGATCCGTCCGCACCGAAGCCCGTCATGGCAGACAAAGAAAACTCCTTCTTCGCATCGGCATAGACCATTTTATCCAGTCCTACAACTGCCTCCTGCCACTTCTTCACAATAGCAATAACATCCTTCGCTGTAATTTCATCGGGACGCAGCTGATAGAACTCGAGCATCTTCCCATACGCCCATGTCCACTCGTATGTATAGTAATTACGATGCATCTCGACAAAGCGGTCATGAATCTGATCCACATTGGTCAGCATACCGCATTCTATATCCGCCATCAACTGCTCTATCTCACTTTTAGGAGCGATCAATCCGGAAATATCCACCCATTCCCCTGTCCCTGTCTCTGTATCAGGCATCAACCGGGCGCGGATTTCCTCATCACTTTTAAAGCGGACCTCCTCCAGACGCTTGATCAATGAATTGCCCAAGAATTTATGAATAGCCGTTTCATAAAAACGAATGCCGTTATTTAAAGAAGAGTTCTTGATTTTCGCACTTTGATAAGAGTAAGTTTCCGAGGTCTCGCCGGAAACTTTGCGCAATTCCTTCAAGATGTTTCGTCCCTTCATCATTTTCTGAATAGTATAGGGACTCAACAGGTTATAATTTATCTGATCCAGACGGTTCGGGTCTTTACGCTTGTCACGTTTCGGCCACTTCTGGGCATCACGGATTGTACCTACACTCCGCAAATTCACCCCCGGCACCAAGTAAGTGGTGTTCTGCTGCTCTATCAGATAAGAAAAAGGCAGGTTGGAAGTATCGGCATGATTCACATGGCGCCCCATGACCAAAGAGAATGCGCCCACACGTGCAGGCCATAAAATATAAGAATCAGACGTAGTCTTCGCCCCACGTTCCATAGCCCCCTGATGAATAGGCCCCAACTTATACATGTGGTTGCTTTGATTAGAGCCGGATCCCGCATTCATGAAAGAGAACATGCCGGCAATCAGCAAAGTCGATTTATGATGAGTCACCGTAAAGGGTCCGGCAAAAATGGCACATGCCTCACCGTTCTCTTCCTGACAATTACTGAAGAACAAAGAATCGGATGCGGAATAGTTATGTCCCAGGTGACATGCCTGGCTGATAAAGCAACGGGTCAGCATGGTTCCATCCTCCACGCTGGAACCGCTTGATATAATAAAATCATCACATACCACTCCGTAACCGATATGAACAGGCGCCTGTTCATTACTGTTCAGACTGCCGTTTTTCAATCGTCCCGCCCCTTCTATTTTACAACAATCGCCTATCCGTACATTCTTTATATATCCCGCGTCAACAATGGTGACATGGTGACCGATAGTGCCTGTATCCGAAGCATTCTCTTCGGCATACCGGTCAATGATGGCTTTCATCCGGCAAATCAATTCAGGACGGTGACGGTACAATGCCAGAATATAGGCCTGATGCGCCGACAGACGGTCATGGATAGGCACTTCACGCCCACCCGTTTCATTCAGCACAGCCACTTCCACCCCGTTGCCGAACCTGCTCCGGCCATCTACCAGAATGATATCCACATTCTCTATAAATGTATAATCTCCGATTATATAGTTGGCTATATAGTTCTTTATGTTCTCAATGCAGCAATTATCGCCCACCGTTACATTATGCAAGGTGGCATGATACAATCCGGAATGCTTGCACATACCACCTGCCAACGTAAACTCGTCTTCAAAGACTCCCAATCTGACCTTCCCTGAAAAACGGGTATGGTAAATATAGTCTGTCTTAAAATTCTCTACCACTTCAATGTCGGCCCAGTTTACAGCCGTACATGATTTCTCTTTTAATTGTTGTATTTCTTCTTGTGTAAGCGAACGATAAGTTTTCATCTTCTATATGTATTTATTCTTCATCGTATGTTTGATAAAGAAAATCGTTATAAGGATACTTCTGTACGTGAAGCTCGCGCACCTTATTGTATATAATGGTCTTCAATTCGTCCATGTTTATCTTCTCTCTGGCAGAAATGAAGATACAATTATCATTCAATTTTGCCATCCATGTCCTCATCAGTTCTTCCAAGGTAGTGTTTTCCTTGGTTTTAGGAGTCAGATCATCCTCCGCTTTCTCTATATAGGTGTAGGCATCTATCTTGTTGAAAACAATCATGGTAGGTTTTCCACCCGCCCCCAAATCAGCAACCGTTTTATCGACCACTGAAATTTGTTCCTCAAAATCCGGATGAGAGATATCCACTACATGAATCAGCAAGTCCGCCTCACGCACTTCGTCCAAAGTCGATTTAAAGGAATCGACCAGATCCGTCGGCAATTTACGGATAAATCCTACGGTATCGGTAAGCAGAAACGGCAGATTCTCAATGATCACCTTACGCACCGTGGTGTCCAATGTGGCAAAAAGCTTGTTTTCAGCAAAGACCTCGCTTTTTGAAAGCAAATTCATCAAGGTAGATTTTCCCACATTGGTATATCCCACCAAAGCCACACGGATCATACGCCCGCGATTCTTACGCTGAGTGGATTTCTGCTTGTCAATTTCGGCCAACCGCTCTTTCAACAATGACATGCGGTTCAAAATGATACGGCGGTCCATTTCCAACTGCGTTTCTCCCGGGCCACGTAATCCCACGGAACCTTTACCTCCACCGGCACCGGATCCACCTCCCTGGCGTTCCAAGTGAGTCCACAAGCGTTGCAAACGAGGTAGCATATACTTGTATTGGGCCAACTCCACCTGGGTTTTAGCATTTGCCGTTTGAGCCCGCATGGCAAAAATATCCAGAATCAGCGAAGTACGATCCAAGATCTTCACTTTCAGCTCCGCTTCTATATTACGTATCTGCTTGGCAGAAAGCTCGTCATCAAAGATCACCATTCCGACTTCACGTTCATTTTCCTCTTCCTGATGAATATATTCCTTGATTTCTTCCAATTTTCCCTTGCCGACATAAGTCACGGAATGGGCAGCAGGCAGTTTCTGAGTAAACCTTTTCACCACTGTCGCCCCGGCCGTTTCGGCCAAGAACTCCAACTCATCCAAATACTCCTTGGTCTTGCGCTCATCTTGTGTCTGGGTAACCAGACCAACCAAGATGGCAGTTTCAACCTGTGCTTCAGAAATTACAAATTCTTTCATTTATCTATCAATCTAACTAAGTTCGCGACAAATATAACAAAAAAAGAGGATGAACGTTGAACGTCATCCTCTCTTTTTTATTCACAATCACATGACAAGCTTTCCAATGCATCGATTCATGTCATACAATACATACGGTGACATAGAAAGCCCGGAAAGATTAATCAATGTCTTCCACCGGACTCGGAGTCGGAGCAACCGGATTGTTATCGTCTTCATCCAAAGCAGGATTTGCCTGAATTTCAGCTTCAGGGATACGCCACAAAAGCAGATTATCTCCCGCAGGGATATTAAAGATCATAGTCTCATTGGGATAACCGGCGCCACGGCGGTCAATTCCCTTGTTCAGACGCATGAAGTCAAACCATATCAAGCCTTCCCCCCAGAACTCGATTCTTCTCTGTCTCAAGATTTCCTCTTGAATGTCAGTAGCAGGAACTTTATATTCAGGGTCGCGGTATGTCCGGATGAAGTTTTCCAGAGCGGCTGTGTTTCCGGTAGCCATCGCTTCACCTTCGGCCTTGATCAAATACATTTCCTCCACACGCATCAATATGACGTCGTTTGCATTGTTGTCGCTTCCTAAATTGGCATCACTATATCCGCCGTAAGGAGAGAATTTACAACTTGTCAGAGGAACATACTTATAGTCCTTCAAGAATTTCTGGTATGCCGGAGTCAGTGCCGGATTATCTCCTTTTTCGTTTGACCACCATGCCTTGCGCGCATCCGAATCAGGAATCGTTTTGTACAACTTCTTATTGATTTGATGTCCGCCGCTGTACCAGCAATATCCATAATTAAATGTACCGTTGTGAGAGATCCAGTTGATGATACCTGAGCTTACCACATCGTCTGTTTCAGCTATCTCAATACCCCACATCCAGTTTGCCTCATTCAATGACCAGAAAGCGGGACGTCCTACCTTGTCCAGTGCAGCAGGCACAGCATCGGTAGCCTGAATGGCTTTGGTCGCATCGGCAGCGGCTTCCGCATAATTGTGCATAGCCAGATTCATACGCGCACGCAGTCCGTAGGCTGTACCCAGGTTGATGTAACGGCGGCTCTTTTGGACACCGGATTTCTCAAGTAGTTCAATGGCTTTTGTCAAGTCATTATTAATCTGCTGGTAAACCGCCTCCACAGTAGCACGGGGAGCGCCATTCAGCACAGCGTCATTGGAGTTTTCATTGGTAATGATCGGCACACAAAGTGCTGATTCATGTCCTTTATAATTGAACTGGTACAATTGGGCAAGTGTCAAATAGCTAAAGGCACGTCCCGCCAGTCCCTGAGCCAGGAAATACTGGGCTTGCGCCTCATCGGTATCCGCACTGATGGTGGCAATGACATTGTTGGCATTGAAAATAATCTGGTACATATCATTCCATACCATCTGCGCCTCATAACTGGTGTAGGTACGGTCGGAAAAATCCATGCTGCTTCCTGCCCAGTTATACCCGTTATCTTCCATAACCACATCTTGCCCGTTAGCATCAGTCAGCATCATAACCGTGGGATATCCAAGGTCATTATGACGCAACACATCACCAAATGTCGTATAGTTAGGAGCATATACACTGAATTGCGCAAAAATGGCAGTCACACCCGCTTCCGCTCTTTCAGGAAGTGATTCGGCCACTTCTTCTTTTTGTCCTGAAGTAACAGTACCGCCTGACGGCATGGTATCCAAGTCTTCACAGCCGGCAAAAGCCAATGAAGAGGCAAGAGCCAATGTAAATAAGTATTTTGTTTTCATCTTTTTTCTATTTTACAATTAATTAAAAGCTTAAGCTGATACCTCCCGAAAGGGTACGGATAGCAGTATAAGTGGCAGTTGAGGCAGAAGTGAAGCCTTGGCGGGGGTCAAGTCCCTTACGGGCTGTCAGCATACCCAGGTTGTCTCCGCTGAAGTAAACGCGCACCTTGCTCAATCCCATTTTGTTTACAATATGTCTGGGCAGAGTATAACCCACTGTAATGTTATTGATAGCCAGATAGTCAGAACTTACCATAAAACGGGTAGAAGTACTGTTGGCGTATTTATCCGACGCACTCATACGAGGAACATCCGTATTGCGGTTTTCAGGAGTCCATGCGTCACGGATATCAGTGTGCCAGTTTCGTCCGGCGCTGCTTGTATATCCATTGTGCATCAACATCTGATATCCATAGTCTCTGATCTCACCGCCCAACTGATAGGCCAGCTGGATAGAGGCGTCAAAGCCAAATGCATTTACACTGGTACCCAAACCTCCATATACATCAGGCAGCAAATCGCCTGTAGTCACTTTGTATTTGTTGGCGATGTTCAAGTCTTCTGTCTTGATACGGTTTCCGTCCTCATCTTTCGCCCAGTATTGAGCGACACCGTTTTCAGGATTGACACCCGCCCATTCCGGCAAGTACAAACGATACATAGACTCTCCTTCTTCATAAATACGAGTGCCGTCAATCAAGCGGCCGTTCAGGTCGGGATGCAACTCGTTAATCTTATTCTTTACAGAAGTAGCGTTCAGATTCACATTCCATGTGATATTCTTACGGTTGATGATATCATAGTTCAAATCAATCTCGATACCCGAGTTAGTCATTGAGCCGATGTTCATCGGGATTTGAGTATATCCCATACTGCCGGCTACCGGCTTGTAATAAAGCATATCGCTGGATTTACGTCCAAAGTATTCAATGGTACCACTCAGACTATTGCCGAACAAGGCAAAATCCACACCGATATTATAAGAGGTGGAAGTTTCCCAAGACAAATCGGGATTACCTTTATAGTACAATGTACCGTCAGCCCATCCGGAATCAGAACCGGTAATTGTAAACTGGTCTTGCCAAGCGTAGTTATTGCCGATGGCGTCATTACCCTGCTGGCCGAAAGAAGCTTTCAGCTTCAACATATTCACCCATTCGAATTTATTCATGAATTCCTCCTTGGTCAACATCCAGGCAGCACTGGCCGACCAGAAGTTACCCCATCTGTTTTCGGGAGCAAAACGTGAAGAGCCGTCACGACGGAAGGAGACATTGGCAATATACTTGTCGTCATAGCTATAGTTCACACGTCCAATATAGCCGATGCTGGCACGCTCGTGACCATAACCGCCACCGTTTTTCTGTTTGGCCGCATTATCGACAAAGAAATCCTCGGGATTATACAAGTAACTACCCGATGCGCTTACGCGTTCATATTTATAAGTATATCCGTCATAGATGGCAGACAAGTCAAAATGATGATGTTCTTTCAATGTGAACTGATAATTTGCCGAATACTGCTGGTTGAATCCGGAAGTGCGTTCCTGTCTTTGAGTGACCGCTCCACCCATGGAAGCAAACTGGCCCATATAAGCATTCTGCAAAGCGTGATAACGCGTGTTGTCAATGGAGAAACCATAACGAGCGGCCAGGGTCAAACCTGCCAGCGGAGTGATTTCGGCATACCAGTTGGCATTCAAAATATCCATCAAGTATTCAGTCTTATCATAAGCCAACTGTCCGGCCGGATTGGAAGTAGACATGAACGAACGGTCACGGCCCGCATCTTTCACTGTACCGTAGTCAAACACCTGCCGACCTTTGTTTGTCATTATATTCCCTTGAGCGTCACGTACATACATCGGATAAACAGGAGCGATCCAGTTTGCCATCATAAAAGCATTACCAGATGAAGCACTGGCAGTCTGATCACCCGGATAGAAACTTTTAGAATAGTTGAAGCTTGCGTTCACTCCCACTTTCAACCATTTATTCACTTGATAATCATCTCTCACACGTCCGGAAGTACGTTCAAATCCTGAACCGGAAACCAGTCCGCCATCGTCCAGATAGCCCAGTGACACATAAAAGTTATTGCGGTCTGTACTTCCCGAAACAGACAAGTTATATTCCTGACGCAAGGTAGGATTGAACATAATATCCGACCAGTTGTCAGGTGTAAAATAGTGTTTTCCATCATTGCAACCCAATGTTGCATTCGGGTTCAGTCTGCCATCCATCCCAATCAGAGACTGACCTTCGGGCAATGTGTAAATCTGATATCCGTTACCACCATTTGTTTTGGTAGTAATGGCACTGTTGGCATACGCATTAGCCTTTGCTGCATCATAATTCAAATTATACAGACCCGTGTTATAAATAGCGCTATATTCTCTTTCCAGATACTCTTGCGCGCTTTCTAATACATCATAGTTTTTAACGGCACGGCTGTTTGAGCCCCATTTTGCGTCAAAATTAACCGTTGCCTTACCCATCTTACCTTTTTTGGTAGTTACCATAATGATACCATTGGCACCACGCGCACCATAAAGGGCGGTAGAAGCCGCATCTTTCAATACAGTAATAGACTCAATATCAGCTGTATTGATAGAAGAGAGGTCTCCGTCAAAAGGTATACCGTCCACTACGTACAAGGGATCTGTGCCTGCGTTGATAGAACCGATACCACGGATACGAACCGTTGCAGATGTACCCGGCTGCCCATTAGAACTTTGCACCTGTACACCGGCAACAGCACCAGACAAAGCTTGAGATACATTAGATACCTGACGTTGCTCTATTTTATCGGCTTTCATCACACCTGCCGAACCGGTAAAAGTTCCTTTTTTAGATGTTCCGTATGCAGTCACCACTACTTCATCAAGTATTTCTGTGTCAGACTTCAACACCACGCTCACATTCGCTTTAATGCCCACCTCTTGGCTTGTCATTCCGATAAATGAAATCACCAAAGTCTTTGCGGAACTAAGAAAAATGCTACCATATTGGTAATCAGTAAGATATACACTTCCTAAAAAAGCATTTTATGTTAATAAAAGCCATATATCATAGTGATACAGAACATTGTTTCTACTTTTATTCTACCATAACATTCCATCTGCCTCTCCGCATTTCACTAAATTAACGCTCCTCTTGCCCATATATGAAATTAATTTTTCTATTTTTGCTAAAAATGCATCCTACGTATGGAAGAAACAACGAATGAAAGAAACAAAATTCATTTTGCAGTCATGGCTATAGAAGCCGGTTCGAAGAAAATGAACATTTCACCTATGGAAATGTACCAGCGGCTTGAAAAGGTTAATTTGCTTCAACGGCTTGTGTGGGGCTGTTATGATGTGATGCATACACAAAGCTTGCAACATGTTTCCGATGATTTGGTGGAAGCGTTGCATAATTGGGAAGAACGGGAGAGAAACAAGCAAAACAATGAGTGTCCAATACTTTAACAACTCATACGTATGACCACATTATATCATGGCTCTACACTCAAAATAGAACAACCTCTAGCCAATGCCGGACGTGCGGACCTGGATTTCGGGCAAGGATTTTATCTGACATCCTTACGTTCCCAAGCTGAACAATGGGCTATGCGTATGCAGTTGATCCGCGCACAGGAAACCGCTTGGCTGAATGTTTATGAATTTGATAAGAAAGCTGTTTTTTCTGACGGATATTACCGTTGCCTCAGCTTTGACGCTTATGACCGCAGCTGGTTGGATTTCATCGTCGCCAGTAGAAAAGGTAAGGAACCTTGGAAAGGATATGATGTCATAGAAGGTGGAGTGGCCAATGACAAGGTGATAGATACGGTGGAAGACTATCTGAATGGTACTATCACTGTGGAACAGGCGTTGGGCCAATTGGTTTATGCCAAACCCAACCACCAGATTTGTCTGCTGAACCAGGAGCTGATAGATCATCATTTGTATTATATGGATAGTTTGCCGTTAATGACAGAATAAAACAAGTAAGCAATGAAAGAACAAGTACTTTGGCGAAAAATAAGCCGCATTGTCATGTTGTTGGCTGAGCGTTTGGAAATCTCACCCGAACGGGCTTTAGGAATATTCTACGGTACACGCACATGCGAAATGCTGCATGACAGTCGGTATGGCTTACACTTGATGGGAGACCTTTATATTCTGAATGACATATTGCAGGAGTTGCAGGAAAGGCAAAGTTGAAAAATACTCAAGTACATGACTGGAAATTGAATCTATCAAATTTTGAGCGATTGTACATTGTGTTATACCTGCTTTTTCATTGGTATTTGCAATAGAAGAAACATCTTAAAAACAGAAAAAGAGGATGAACGTTGAACGTCGCATCCCCCTTTTTTAGAAATCTCGAATATATATCCTCTTTATCAAAGCATCGTACTATTCAAAATCCGGATATATTGGATTACAGTTAACCTGCTGATAATAATTATTTGGAAGGCAACGCATCTTCCCAACCTTCATTCTGTTGTTCACAGAAACCGGCGTTGATTTCAGCAGCTGGAATAGGATAAACAAATTTAGCTACATCGAATTCCGAATAGTTGCTGGAATTCAATATCATTCCGTTGCGACGGGCATCAAACCATCTGTGTCCTTCTTGATACAGCTCACGCACTCTTTCTTCAGCAATAAAATCAATCAACTCCTCTTTAGTTTGAGGCAAATCGGTTTCTTTCAATGCTGCATTTCTCTTTGCGGTGTAGAATAAGGCCTTTTGTGCAGCTTCTACGGTACCTTCCGGCATACGTGCTTCACATTCTGCTATAATCAGATACATTTCCGATTTGCGGAATACAGGGATATTGCTGGTAGCCTGTGAAGTGGAAGTTCCACAGAATTTATAGGCTGTTTGGTTTAGCACAGCGGCACGGATATCTTCACTGGCAAAAGCGTTTTTCACGGTATTGCTTACAGTTCCACCATAAGAGCCGTAAAGAGTGTTCAAAGCGTTGGCTGACAAGTTATCGTCATCCGATTTGGAAATTGTAAAGATGTCTTCATTTGTAATGGCTGTAGATGACCACATGGTGACATATATTTCATTAGAGACATCTCCTGATTTTCTTTTCTCGATAGCTGTCTGTGCCGCTTCTTTTGCAACAGCATAATTGCCCATAAACAAGTTCACACGAGCTTCCAAGGCATAAATGGCAGCTTCATTGAAATAGAATTGAGGAGCTCCGTTCATCACGATTTCACCGGCATAAAGTTCCTTCGCTTTCACAATATCCGCCAGCACCTGGTCATAACATTGTTTCACGGTAGACCGCTTGATATTGACGAACGGTTGCAAGGGTTCCTTGTCTAGCAGGCAAACGCCCAATTGCTCGTTGGCTTGCCCGGGTTGGTAAGGCAGAGCGTAAATGTTGGTCATAATGAAAGTAGCCAAAGCTCTGAGTGCGTAGCATTGTGACTTGCATGAACTGATAATTGCCAGATCTTTTTCGCTTAAATTCAAAGCTGTCGCTTGCGCCTCTATGGCTTCCGCACCTTGAATAGTCCGCACACATTTGTCAACCAGCTTATATCCGTATGACCAAATAGCTTCTATGTCACCATCGGTATCACTTAAATCATACGTATTGATGCTTACAAAGTGTCCGGATGAGGAACTGGCGGTAGCTAAATCAGATGCCATATCGCCTAATGCAACTACATTGCGTCCGTAAAAACGGTAGGTACCCAATGTGTAATACGCCCCAATCATACCATTCTGCACATCTTGTACACTTTTATACGCTTCATTCGTCGGGATGTTTTGTTCCAGTTCCACATCGAAATAAGAGTCACATGAAGAAACTCCGAAAGCCAATGCGGCAAGAAACGCATATTTAAATATCTTTTTCATTGTCTTTATTCTTTTATGAGGTTAAATTAAAAACTGATATTTGCACCGAACACCACATTACGGGGTGTCGGGAAATTCCACCACTGAACTCCGTTGGCACCGATACCCGAGGGGTCGAAACCGCGGTAGTTGCCGGCACCGAATGTATAGATGTTATCAGCCTGTACATACAGTCTCAGACGGCTGATGAAAGCCTTTTCTGTCCATTTGGAAGGGAAGGTATATCCCAATGTCAATGAACGGATCTTCAGATAATCGCCATCCATCAAGAATTGGCTGGATGCCTTGTTGGAGGCTCCGAATGCTTCCAAACGCGGAACATCAGTAATATCACCCGGCTTCTGCCATCTGTTTTTATATACGTATTCAGTAAAGTTCTCACCGAATGAACCACCGATTTGCTCGTCATAACGCAAGTTGTCACCATAAACTTTTCCACCGAGTGAATAGTTCAATTGGAAAGCGAAATCAAATCCGTGGAAATTCATTGTACTGCTCAATGAGCCTTGGAAATCGGGATTTGCAGTGCCAAGGTAGCGTTTGCCCGCTTTATTGTAGCTGGTGGTTGTTTCGTTTCCGCTTTCACCCACATACCACATCGGGTTTCCGGTTTCGGGGTCAACACCTGCATATTCTTTCATCTTGAACTGATAGAGCGGACGACCTGCTTCTGTAATCTGGATAGCGCCTTCTATGGGGCTGTCCGTGCTCAGTTTCACCACTTCGTTCTTGTTATGAGACCCCGTCAGTGTCATGCTCCAACTGAAATCGCTGGTATTGAATATTTGTGCCGTAATAGAGGCTTCAATACCAGAATTCTTCAGCTCGCCCACATTCTTATAATATGAGCCTAAGCCGGTAACATAAGAAGTCGGTACGGCAAATACCATGTCGGTAGTGCGGTGATTGTAATAGTCAAATTCCACTGTGAATCTTTTCAGCAGAGTGAAATCCAATCCCACATTGAATTTTTGTGTCTTTTCCCATTTCAGGTCAGGGTTGCCGAATTGTGCGTGTCCCATACCCGGAACGCCATTATAATTGTAACCGAAACCAAACAGGTCACGTGCTGCATACCACGATCCTCCTACTTCCGAGTTACCTGATGTACCGTAAGAAGCACGGATTGTCAAATTGTTCAACCATTCGCTGCTTCCTTTCATGAAGCTTTCTTCCGAAATACGATATTTAGCACCTACAGACCAGAAAGGAGCCCAACGGTTGTTGCTACCAAAACGTGAAGAACCATCCATACGGAAACTTCCGGATACATAATATTTGTTATTATAATCATATTCAGCATTAGCAAAGAACGAAGCCAAAGCCACTTTGTCAATAGAAGTTGAAGCGCTTCCCGGAACAGCTGTGTTAGACACTTGCGGAAGGAAATCTACCGGATAGTTTGAACCAGCCAGATAAGCTTCTTTCAAATAAGTGTATTGTGCTTCTTGTCCCAGCAAGAAGTTTACATTGTGCTTTTCATTGAATGTCTTCAAATAGTTTAATGTATTGGTGATAGATAACAAAGAACGTGTTGTATTGCTGTTTTCACCCATACCTTTCATATCAGAACCTTGTGGCTGCAAGAATGACCAATAGCCGAATTCGTCAACCAAATAAATATCCGCACCTCCACGGGTCATGAAATACAAATCGGGAGTAAAGTTGATTTGTATATAAGGAGAAAGCAAGATGCGATATTGTTTTGCTAAACTTTGGTCTCCCAGTTCACTACGCTGTGCCACAGGATTATATCCGTTTACAGTATCGAAATTCCAACTTCCGTCTTCTTTTTTCACGGAAGTGATAGGACTTTGCATAAAGGCTTGAGTAATAGGATCGGAGAAATAACCTCCACCTGCACCCATATTGGTTTCAGAATAGACAAAGTTGGTATTGAATCCGAACTTGAAAACTTTAGACGGAGCCTGTTCAAAATTGAAACGGAAAGAATAGCGTTTTAAATCTTTACCTATTACAATAGCCTCATCATTCAGATAGTTCAAAGACAAGAAGTATCTGGGTCCGTGTGAATCACTGCTTCCGCCTTGTACATCAACAGAATATTCTTGGGTAAGTCCGTTACGTGTTACTTCGTCCAGCCAGTTGGTAGCTGTACCTTCCGGACTGGTGTTTCCTATACCCCAATTCAGGAAATCACTATATCCGGACTTATCGTAACTCAGTCCTAAGCCATCCAGATAATATTTTACGGTACTGTTGTCACCCCAGGCGGCCATTTCGTTCTCCATAGCTTCAAACCACATTTCCTTGTATTGGTCTGCATTAACAGGAGAATAGTCAAAATGCTTGTAAGCAGGCATCATCTGTACACCTACCTTGGCTGAAAAATTCACTTTGGTTTTTCCCGCTTTACCCTTTTTAGTTGTAATTACAATCACACCGTTTGCTGCACGCGCTCCATAAATGGAAGTGGCAGTAGCATCCTTCAATACTGTCATGCTTTCAATGTCGTTGGCATTTAAGTTTGCCAACGGGCTGGTTTCCTGTCCTTCGCTAGCACGTACACCCACTGCATCCGAATTATAAGGAACACCATCTACAATGTACAATGGCTGTGTACCTGAATTGATAGAATTACGTCCACGGATAAAAATGGTAGCAGGTGCTCCGGGCTGTCCTGATGCAATGTTCATCTGCAGACCGGGAACCGTACCTTCCAGAGCCTTGATAGGATTGGCATCTGTCTTATTTACAATCTTATCAGTAGCAACAGTAGAGGCGGCACCGGTAAAAGCGGCTTTCTTTGTCACACCGTACCCCGTTACAACCACTTCATCAAGTACTTCTGTATCAGGTTTTAACGAAATGTGCAATGTGGCTTTGATGCCCACCTCTTGGCTTGTCATCCCGATAAACGAAACCACCAAAGTCTTTGCGGAACTTGGAACGTTTGATAATGTAAATTTACCATCCATGTCAGTAACTGTACCTACAGTAGTACCTTTTACCAAAATAGAGGCGCCAACTACGGGTAATCCGTCTTCCTCCGAGATAACAGTACCTGTCACCTTCGTGATCTGAGCGGTTACCAGACCTATACCTACAAAAAGGCAGGTCAATAACAGCATTAATTTTCTTTTCATAAAATTCTCTCTTAAAGTTTAACTTTACATTAATATAAATTCATTCACTCTAACAAATTACAAAGGTATGAATAAAATTGTAATCTCAAACAAATTATTGTAAAAAACATACTAAACCGCTATATTTTTATGCTTTTGGGCATTTAAAACTCACAAAAAACGAAAATAAACCTCATATTTATTCTTTTTTCTAAGTCGTGAAGAGAAATGACTTTCAAATTATAACTTATTATATAAACATACATTAACCTACAAATGTTAATCAATCGTCTAATTAATATAAAGATGGAAACAAAATAGCAGGATAACGCTTTTCTACTTTTCTTTATTGCGTCTTATTATAGTATTGTAGTATTTCAATTAAAGAATTAAATTATGAGGAAAATCAGTTATCGTTTCGTTTACAATCGAAAAAAAAGTTTAAATGACAGAGGGACAGCTTTAGTTCAAGTTGAGGCTTATTTGAATAAAAAGAAAGTGTATTTCTCCACGCATGTTTATTTACGGCCGGAACAATGGGATGTAAAAAGGAAGGTGGTCAAGGATCATCCCAATCAAGATGCACTGAACGGCATGCTCAATGAGTTTATTATTGAATTGGAGAAAAAAGAATTAAGTTTGTGGAGACAGGGAAAGACTATAACCTTGAGCCTCATCAAGGAAGAGTTCAAATCGAATACAGACGCTTCTTTTTTAGGGTTTGCACGCAAAGAAATTATTTCTTCCCAGTTAAAAGACAGTACCAAGCGCAATCATTTGACAACAATAACCCTTTTACAATCGTTCAAGCCGACAATTGAGTTTGAAGACTTGACCTATAATTTCGTTACAGATTTTGAAAAATTCCTTTATGAATCCGGATATCAAACAAACACAATAGCCAAACACATGAAACATTTGAAATCTTTTGTTAATGCCGCAATTAATAAAGGATATATTGATCCTAACAATTATGCCTTCAGAAGATATAAAATCAAAATGAAAGAAGGAAAACATGTTTTTTTATTGCCGGAAGAAATGAAAAAATTAGAGGAAGTCTCTCTGACAGGAAGAAATAGGGGGTTGGAACATACACTTGATGCTTTTTTATTTTGCTGTTATACAGGATTACGTTATTCTGACTTTGTGAGTCTGAAAGAAAAGAATGTCGTGAAAATGGGCGGAAAATTGTGGCTGATTTTTGACTCTGTCAAAACCGGTGCGGAAGTAAAATTGCCTTTAAGCCTGTTGTTTGAAGGTAAGGCACTAACCCTGTTGCAGAAATACCGAGGGAAATGGAGTTCGTTTTTTTCAATAAAGAATAATTCAAGCGTAAATAAAGAACTGATACGAATAGGCAAATTGGCCAGAATAAACAAACACTTTTCATTCCATTCTGCCCGCCACACCAATGCGACTTTATTGATATACAAAGGCGCCAATATAACAACTGTGCAAAAGCTGTTAGGACATAAAAATCTTGCTACGACACAGATATATGGAGAGGTGATGGGAAGTACAATAGTACGGGATTTGAAAAAATGCCAAAAGAAATAGCGCATCATCTCCTTGATAAAGTTTATTGCCTTGTAAGCACAGCGTTTCTTCGCCGTGGTTGCCGGGCAATAAACTGAAGGAAATAAAACACAACAAAAATCCCCTCCTTGCACAACCAGGTAGAAAATCAGTACCAAGGGCCACTGCATTTTTTTGAATTGTCAAAGAATCCAAAACTGCCAACCGACAACTGGATTTCAGATCCCGTCATTATAAATTCCGGTAACAAAGAGGAAAAATCCATGAATGCGATATCTATTAAAGAAAGGTTACGACAGGTGAAAATTTAATCAAGATGAAGGGCCGGGATGGTAGAATAATGGTATAAATAATTTCCAAAATCATTATAATACGGTTTTAAGCAGTGGGGGAATCAATTAGGTGTAAATTTTATCATATTGATAATGAACGAAATAGACAATACATTAGTTCCGCAAAGACTTTGGTGGTTTCGTTTATTGGTATGGCGACCCAGGAAGTGGGTATAAAATCCAATTTACAGATAATCTTAAAGTCTGATACAGAAGTACTTGACGAAGTGATGGTTGTAGCATACGGTACTGCAAAAAAATCATCTTTTACAGGTTCGGCGGCAGTTGTCGATAGTAAAAAAATAGAGAAAAGACAAGTGTCGAATATTACCAATGCATTGTCTGGTGCTGTAGCCGGAGTGCAGGTCATGTCTAGTAGTAATGGCGGACAACCGGGATCTACTGCAAAAATCCGGGTGCGCGGTACTGGTTCTATGGCCGCCGGAAATGCTCCGTTGTATGTAGTGGATGGGGTACCCTATGATGGAGATCTTTCTTCTATTAATACTTCCGATATTGAATCTACAACAGTCTTGAAAGATGCCGCATCCAATGCACTTTATGGTGCTCGTGGAGCCAATGGAGTTGTATTGATTACAACCAAAAAAGGATCGATGGGGAAGGCAGTGATAAACGTGGATGCAAAATGGGGATCCAATTCACGTGCTGTACCTAATTATGATGTCCTGACAAATCCGGCCACTTATTTGGAACAGGCTTATCTTTCTATGTATAATGGTCAGATATACAATGGAAAGACTCCTGCGGAAGCGAATGCTTTTGCCAATCAGTCACTGCCGACTAATAACAATGGTGGTGTAGGTTATCAAATTTATACAGTACCTCAAGGGGAGTCTATGATTGGAATGGACGGAAAACTGAATCCGAAAGCCACCTTGGGATATTCGGACGGTACATATTACTATCAGCCGGATAATTGGTATGATGAATTATTCAATAGTGGAAACTTACGTCAAGAATATAATCTTAATATATCTGGTGCTACTGACAAATTAAATTATTACATGTCCGCTGGTTATCTGGATGATAGCGGATTGATCGCCGGATCCGGATTTACCCGTTATTCAGCTCGTGTAAAGGCCGATTATCAAGCCAAAAGTTGGTTGAAGGTGGGAGCGAACATGTCATACACAAATTATGATATGCAATCTCCGGCCAGTCAGGACAGTTATGCAGGAACTTCTTCTGCCAATCTTTTCTATGTGGCTAATTACATCGCTCCAATCTATCCCATGTACGCTCGCAATGCCGACAAGTCAATTATGGTGGACAGCAACGGATTTACAGTATATGACTTTGGAGACAGAAGCGTGGGAGGAAATTATAAACGTACGTTTATGAGTGGTTCCAATCCTGCTGCCATGATGGAGCTGGACAAACGTCAATACCTGGCAGATGTGTTCAGTGGACGTTGGTATGCCGCTGTTAATATCTGGGACGGATTGAAATTTACATATAATATAGGTGTTGATCTGGATAATACTCGCTACAGCCGCTTGTATAACGCCTACTATGGACAATATTCAAAAGTGGGTGGTATCGTTTATGCCGGCTCGACTCGTACCTCAGGTATCAACCAGCAGGAATTACTGTCTTACACTAAAGAATTTGGCAAGCATAACATTGACGTTCTGGTAGGACATGAAAATTATACTTATGAGTATAAATACTTAAACGGAAGCAAAGAAAAATTATTCAACCCGAATATTGTTGAAATAGACAATGCAATAAAAAATCCTTCTATTAGTTCTTTTACTGATAATTATTCTACAGAAGGATGGTTGGCACGTGCACAATACGATTATGACGGCAGATACATTTTTAGTGCCTCTTATCGTCGCGATGCTTCTTCCCGATTCGCTAAAGATAATCGCTGGGGTAATTTCGGATCTGTTGGTGGAGCATGGGTATTGACTAAAGAAGCATTTATGGAAAATCAGAAATGGGCTGATTTCATTAAATTTAAAGTCAGCTACGGTATTCAAGGTAATGATGATTTGCTTTTCAATGATGTATATGGCAGCAAGAACTATTATCCATACCAGGATCAATATAATGTGGTAGAGAATAATGGAGATTTTGCGGTAAATATGTCCTATAAAGGAAATCCGGATATTACATGGGAAACTTCATATTCTTTTAATGCCGGTTTTGATTTTAACTTGTTTAAGGGTTTGCTGAATGGTAGTATAGAATATTTCAGTCGTAAAACAACGGATATGTTGTATTACATGCCGGTTTCTCCTTCCAATGGCTATGCGGTATATCCGAAGAATGTGGGTTCTATCCGTAATAGCGGAATTGAAATAGACTTGAATTCAGACATCATCAAGACTAAAAACGTGCAATGGAATGTATTTTTGAATGCGACTTCGGTTAAAAACAAGATCTTAGAACTTGCTCCGGAACTGAATGGAGAGCTGATATCCGGCTCTACTATCTATAAAGAGGGAAAATCCATGTATCAACGTTACTATCGCAAGTATGCAGGAGTAAATGATGAAGGTGTGGCATTGTATTATATGGATGTGAAAGATGAAAAAGGTAATGTTACAGGACAGGAAACCACTACCGAATGGAATAAAGCAACCCGATATGAGACAGGTGACTTGTTGCCGGATGTGTACGGTGGCTTCGGTACGACTGTTTCGGCATACGGTTTTGATTTTTCTATTTCTTGTGCTTATCAGTTGGGCGGTAAATTGTTTGATAGCGGTTACCAGTCATTGATGCACAACGGAAGTGCGGCTTCTGCCGGTCAGAACTGGCACAAAGATATCTTGAACTCATGGTCGGAGAGCAATAAAGGTAGCAATATACCCCGTTTGAATGGAAATGATACTTATGCTAACTCTGCTTCAGACAGATTCTTGATCAGTTCGAATTATCTGGATCTTACTAATATTACATTGGGTTATACATTCCCCAAGGCGTGGGTGACCAAATTACAGTTGTCTAATTTGCGCATTTATTTTGCAGCCGACAATGTGGCTCTGCTGTCAAAACGTAAAGGACTTGACCCTCGTCAGTCATATACCAGCGCTAATGCTATGACTTATTCACCTGTACGAACATTGTCTGGTGGTATTAAATTAACATTTTAATTAAAAGTTAGAAATATGAAACTATATAAATATTTATATCTCCTTCCATCTTTTGCATTTATGGTAACATCCTGCGATCTGGATGAAATACCTGAAGGAGGCACGATCACCTCTGATCAAAAAGATGAAATACAGTCAAAAGACCCTTCGAAGCTGAAAGCGGATGTAATAGGATTGTCCTCAAACCTGATTAAATATAATTCTATCGGAGAATGGTATGGTGGTACGGCTCACTTCGATTTTGGTTTTGCGTCAGCCTGCATGATGTATGATACGAGCGGAATGGATATGCCTTCTGAAGATACGGGTTATAACTGGTACCGTTCTCAGCTGCGCATGACTGACAGAACGGAAACAGGTACCAATACTTATTACTTCTGGAATTTGTTCTACAGTGAGATAAAAATGGCGAATGACATTCTAAAAGTAGCAACAGCTGATGTGGAGGATAAGGCTTTGAAGCAATACCGTGGACAGGCCTTGGCTACTCGTGCCTGGAGTTATTTAAATTTGGTGCAAATTTATCAGTTTACTTATAAAGGACACGAGAATGCTCCGGCTGTGCCTATTGTAACAGAAGAAACGACTGGTGAACAGGCTGCCAGCAATCCGCGCGCTACGGTTGCTGCCGTATATGATCTGATCATGAAAGATCTGACAGACGCAATAGGGTTACTGACTGCTGACCGCGATTCAAAAGACCAGGTAAATATAAATGTGGCATACGGTTTGCGGGCACGCGCCAATTTGTTGATGCAAAATTGGCAGGATGCTGCTACGGATGCTGAAAAAGCAATGGAAGGTTATACCCCTTATAGCAGAAATGATGTATCCAAGCCTTCTTTTAATGACAGCAATGCGTCTTCATGGATTTGGGGAAATGTGGTTACAGAAACCAATGATATCGTTCAAAGTGGTATCTTGAATTTTCCTTCGCACATGTGTTCTTTTACCGGAAATGGTTACGCTCCGGGGTATGCGGGCCGTTATATCAACAGCAAGTTGTATAGTCAGATACCCGATACGGACGTCCGCAAAGGATGGTGGGCGCTAGGAGATCCTGTATATGATGAAAACAATAAGCTGTTGGGATATGACTTTACAGGAAAATGCCCTAATGTAGATTGGACCTGGAAGTATAATTATCAAGGTGTTGACTATAACATTGCTGACTGGCTGGGATGGCAGGCTCCTTATTTGAATGTTAAATTTGGTCCCTATCAAAATGTCTACAATAATGCTACCAATGCTTGTGATTTCCCGATGATGCGTGCGGAAGAAATGATTTTGATTAAGGCTGAGGCGCAGGCCATGGCGGGGAATGTGTCCGGAGCTAAATCGACATTGGAGAATTTTGTGAAGAACTATCGTGATCCTTCTTATGTTTGCTCTGCATCTTCGGCAGAGGCTTTACAAGATGAGATCTGGTTTCAACGTCGTGTCGAATTGTGGGGAGAAGGATTTTCTTTCTTTGATATGATGCGTTTGAAGAAACCTATGGACAGAACAGGGGCGAATTATGCATCAAATGTGGCATTTAATCTGCCTGCAGAATCGCAGATATTCTTGTGGCTGATTCCGGAAGATGAAATCAATAATAATAGTGGAATATCTAAAGACGACAACAATCCGGTTGTCAGTGTTCCGACAGCATAATGAGTTAAACATTAATCTGTAATAGAAAGAGTCCGGTATTTAACCGGGCTCTTTCCTTTTAACGGAGATTTTACTTTGATATTGTTATCGTATTCAATATAATGTTCGGGGGGGCTTTACAGCCGTTTCAGCCAACGTTCAAAAAAACGGTCATAAACACTATATACACCTAACTCAGCAGTGACAAAATCTTTTTCCAGCAACCCTTTCAGTGCTCCTTGCACACTGCTTGCCGTCAGTTTGTAAGTATGGAGAAATCTGGAAGAGGTGACTTCTTTTATCTTGCCTTCCTTGCAGATGGCCATCAGCACCTCCTTTTGCTTTGGTGGAAGTTGATAGAGTAAAGAAGAATAGGTAAAATCCATTTGTGACAAAATCTCATCCAATGCCAATTGGATCTTTCCAACCGTACAGGTCTCTTTTTCCATGGTATCCGCATAGAGGAAATTCATGACAAACTGGATATACCAAGTGGTACCGTCAAACAGCCGGTATACTTCTTCAATAGTATCTTTATTGATTTTCTTTCCATTCTCTATAAAATGCTGTTCAATGAAAGCAGCATAGTTTTCGAATCCTATGGGCTTTAAATCCAAAATGGTAGTACTTTGATAGAAAGGGCGTGAAGGACTGGTGAATATTTCTCCCATCATGTGCCGCTGAGAACCTGAATAGATGAAACAGGCATTGGTGCAATGCTGTATATAAGTCCTTAGCGTGGCTTCTATATTTTTCTCGGGATATTTGGCTATCACCTGGAATTCATCTATGGCGATCAGGCAAATTCTGTCTGCCTTCTTCAAGTAACTGAAAATCTCGTCCAATGTTACTGAAGGACTCTTTATGTCTCCCATTTCCAGGTTCCAACTGGGATTGCCTGTCTCATCAAAGGTTATTCCGGTACGAAGGGAAGATAAAGTGGATAAAAATATTTCCCATATTTTCTTCCCTTGAGGTTTCAGTCCTTGCAATATACTCTTACCGAATTCAAAGACAAATTCTTGCAGATTCTTGGTAGCGTAAATATCTATCAGGAAAGTGTAATAGTTGTTTTTTACTTCCGGCTGGTGGAAACAATGGTCTATCAGCCCTGTCTTTCCCAAACGCCGGGGAGAAATGAGAGCTACATTGTTTCCGTTGGTGATCTGCTTTGTCAGAAAACGCGTTTCTTCTATCCGGTCACAGAAATACTTCTCCGAACGGTAACCGCTTGTTATAAAAGGATTCATTTTTACCATAGCCGCATACTTTTCCACAAAAGTAATTATAATCTTATTATAATGCAATTATTATAATATGTTTTGATTTTGTTAATAAGACAGGTGTTCAATCATTTCTGACAAGAAGGTAATTTGACTCAAAATACGTCTATAAGAGCGACATGTTTTCTGTTAGTATATAAGTGAGAATTTAGTAGAAATATAGTAGAATGGAGAGGAAAATAAAAAGGGAAGAAGCTATCTGGAAGCATTGTCTGTTCCTTTTTGACAAGTGAAGGTTCGTTTGTAAAGTATTAATTATTAAATTGTTAGATTTTAATTTTAGTTCCGCAAAGACTTTGGTGGTTTCGTTTATCGGTATGGCTACTCAGGAAGTGGGTATTAAACAGACTGTTCATATCGTTTTGAAATCTGATGCAGAGATGCTTGACGATGTAGTGGTTGTGGCATACGGTACTGCGAAAAAATCATCTTTTACAGGTTCAGCAGCTGCCGTTAGTGGAGAAAAAATAGCAAAAATGCAAGTTTCTTCAGTTTCTAAAGCTTTGGAAGGTGCAGCAGCTGGTGTACAAGTAATCAATACCAGCGGACAGCCTGGAGAAAATGCAAAAATAAGAATCCGTGGTATTGGATCTTTTAGCGCATCGTCGGCTCCTTTGTATGTCGTTGATGGTATGCCTTATGATGAAGAGTCTGTTAACGCATTGAATCCTGCCGATATTGAAAGCATGTCTATATTAAAAGATGCTGCGTCTGCAGCCCTTTATGGTTCACGTGCTGCAAACGGTGTTGTGATGATTACTACCAAAAAAGGTATGGTAGACAAGTCCAAAGTTACTCTTGATGCACGCTGGGGAGTAAATACTCGTGGTGTCCCTGAATATGATATCATGAAAGATCAAAAAGAATACGTACTGACAGCTTGGAATACGTTGAAAAATCAATCTACAGGCGCGGAAGCTTCTGAAGGATTGATCGGTAGCATTGGTTACAATCCATTTATCGGTGTAGCTAATAATGCTATGGTTTCAGCTGATGGTGTAGTTAGTTCTGCTGCTCTCCGTCATAATGACGATTGGGCTGATGCCGCATTGCATAATGGTATGCGCCAGGAATATAATTTGAGTTTGCAAGGTGGTAATGCCAAGACAACTCATTTTTTATCATTGGGATATTTGAAGGATGAAGGAATCTTAAGGCATACTGACTTCGAACGTATTTCAGCACGTGCCAACATTAATCATACTGTAAACAAATTTATTGACGTCAATGGTAATTTGGCTTATGCAAGAGCTGAAAAAAATGCAGGCCAGTCGCAAAATGCCAGTCTGACTAATTACTCTAATGCTTTTATGTTTACTCAGCAGATCGCTCCCATCTATCCTGTATATGCGTATGACGAAAACGGAAGTCGCATATATGACGAAGATGGCAACACTGTTTATGATTTTGGTGATGGTACATACAGTACACGTATGGGTGGTTTCAGCAATCAGAATATTGCAGCCAACTCTGGATTGGATGTACATCAGACATTGAATGACAACTTTAATGGTCGTGGTACTATCAATATTAATATTATTGATGGTTTAAAGGCGACCGCTAATATTGGTTATGATTTGATGAACCAGATCCGTACAGACCACATGAATCAATTGTATGGAGATGCTGCTAAAGTGAATGGTCGTACTTACAAATACAATCAACGTATTGAATCATTTACAGCAAATCAACTTTTAACCTATAACAAATCGTTCGGCCATCATAATATTGACATAATGGCGGGTCACGAATCTTATTCATATACACTGAAGTATCAGTATACTCATAAATATAATTTTTATACTATTGGGAATCCTGAGTTCAACAATGCTATAACTATGAGTGATATGGAATCATACACGCAAGAACATAGCATGGAAAGTTTCTTCGGACGTGTAAACTATGATTTTGATAACAAATATTATCTGTCTGCAAGTATTCGTTCGGATGAATCCTCCAAATTCCATCCTGACCATCGCCGTGGTACTTTTTGGTCTGTCGGAGGGTCTTGGAGATTGACCCAGGAAGAGTTTTTGAAAGATGTGGAATGGTTATCCAATCTTAAACTGAAAGCAAGTTATGGAACACAAGGTAATGATGGAATTCTTGATATAAATGGTTATGTAGTCTATCAGCCATATTTGAAACAATATTCTGTAACCAATAATAACGGAGATTTCTCTGTAGTCGAAACTTATCGTGGAAATAAAGACCTGACTTGGGAAAAAAGCAAAAACTTGAATATTGGTTTGGAAGCTGGCTTTTTTAATAACCGTTTGAAACTAGAAACTGAATACTTCTTGAAGAAGAGTTCGGACATGTTGTACAATATGCCTTATCCTATTTCTTCTGGTATTTCTTACGTTCCGATGAACTTGTTGGATATGCAGAATAAGGGTATTGAATTTACTATTTCTGCCACTCCGATTCAAACAAAAGATTTTACATGGAATCTTTCTTTTAACGGTACACACTATAGCAATAAGATATTGAATCTTCCGGAAGACAAAAGAGAGAACGGAATCATTCATGGTACCGCTTCTTTATTCCGCTTGATGGAAGGAGGCTCCATCTATGATCTTTATACCTATGAATATGCAGGTGTTAATCCGGAGACAGGTGCGGCACAATGGTATATGGATGAGAAAGATGCTAATGGCAAAGTGATCGGAAAAACTGTGACAGAAGATTATACTCAGGCAAGTAAATATGAACTGGGTTCTACTTTGCCCGACTTCCAAGGAGGTATCTCAACTGATTTTGTATACAAAGGAATCGATCTGTCTATAGCTGCAAACTTTCAAATAGGTGGAAAGATATATGACAGCATGTATTCTTCTTTCATGCATGCGGGAAGCAATATGGGCAACAACTGGCACAAGGATATCTTGGATGCCTGGACTCCGGAAAACAAAAATACAAATGTACCTATAATGGACGGTGCGCAAAATAGCAACAGTCAGTCTTCACGTTTCTTGACGAATGCATCATTCTTCAATATCCGTAATATTTCATTAGGATATACTTTCCCGAAAGAATGGATGAAAGCAATATCAGCAAGCAGTGCACGTATTTACGTATCTGCCGATAATGTAGCTTTATTCTCTAAACGTAAAGGTATGGATCCACGCCAATATGCTTATGGATATTCGGCTGCCAACTATTCTGCGATTCGTACTTTATCATTCGGCATTAATTTGAACTTTTAAAAGAATAGAATTATGAAATATACAAAATATTTAGCAATATTGGCTGCAGCACTTATGATGGGGTCTTGTAGCGATGACTTTTTGGACAAGGAGCCTTCAGAAAATGCATCAGAAGACCAAATTAAGGATTTGCTTGACAAAGATCCTACAGCTATTCAAGCATACATTACAGGATATTACAAAAATATGTTTGCTCCGGAAGCACAGCAAAGTCATGATGACTTCGGATTAAAAGCGTTTGAATTGGCTACGGACTTGATGGGGGGTGATATGGCGTATATGACTTCACACTTCTTCGTATATGATTATCTGCTTGACAACCGTGCCTCAAGTTATCGTCGTACTACCACTTACTGGCAAGAACTGTATGCTGTAATCAGTGGTGCGAATGAAGTAATCGGCGGTCTGAAAGAACAAGAGGGCAGCGGTGATGAGAGTGTTGAGAAGATGTTGGGACAAAGTTACGCCATACGTGCTTACTGCTATTTTTGGTTAATAAATATGTACCAACAACCTTATGAATGGAATAAAGATAAATTAGGTATTCCTATTTATACCGAATCTGAAACCAAATTGAATCGTGTTCCTGTAGGTGAGGTCTATGAACAGATACTGAGCGATATAGACAAAGGATATAATTATTTGAAAGGAAAAGGTATATCCAAGAAAGATGAATTGAATGAATATGCAGCAGCTGCCATTTATGCAAACATCCTTTCATTTGTCAATGATTATCCCGATCAATGGAATGAAGTTGCCAAATACGCAAAATTGGCTATTGAAGGTGGGTCACTGATGAGTGAAAAAGAATTACTTTCCGGCTTTAATGACCTTTCTTTGAGCGAAGTGTTATGGGGGGCTGATATTAATGGTGAAACGAATACATTTTACGCTTCATTCATGAGTCAAGTTGATCCTTACGGTCCGGGCTATGGTGGTAGTTTAGGAAATTACAAAATGATTTCCAGTGATTTGTATGAAAAGATTTCAGACAAAGACATTCGTAAGAAATGGTTTGGAGTTGATTTTGGAGAAACAAATACTCATTATAAAGTAAGACAATATGTGCAGCGCAAATTTATTGATGTAGGTTCTACCGCACCTGGTTTTACTCCTACAGGTGATACTTTCTGCTCTGATTATATTTATTTGCGTACCGGTGAAATGTATTTTGTCGCAGCAGAAGCATTATATAGGGCAGGAAAAGAAAGTGAAGCAAAAACAATGCTGACTACGATTATGAAAACTCGTAATCCGGAATACGAAACATCCGCAACAAGTGATGCGCTTTTACAAGAAATTGAACTTCAAAAGCGTATTGAAATGTGGGGTGAAGGTCGTCGTTTGTTTGACATGAAACGTCGTCATGAAAGTTTGGATAGAACACATGCGATTAATCATAGTGCGATTGCTCCAAAGGAAGTCCCTGCCGGTAGCAAATTGTTCATTTATCAAATTCCTGATAAAGAGTTGAATGCCAATAGTGAGATTACTGATAAAAATGAATAATTACTGATAAATCTATAATAAAAAGATGTCTGGTAATAGAGGGCACTGAAATAGTTCATACTTTTCAAGCGCCCTCGGCTGAAACCTTAAAATCAAAAGTTCGCCAAGTCCATATTCACGGATTTGGCGATTTTTTTTCCGAGGGTTGAAAAGTCGATATATAGCAGTAGTGGCTTTAACGTGGCCAAAATCACTTTTTATGAAGTTTAATCAATTGGATTGCAGCCAAATCGGAAGACCCTCCATTAAGATGGTCCTCTATATTATGATTTGAAGTGCCGTATCGATAATAAATTAGAGTTCAATACATTGACAATCCTCTGTTCATTAGCATGTAGGGATGCTGAGATTATCTTCATATTAAATGACTCAGCGATAAAAGCCGGTTGTTCCTTTTCTCCTTTCATCTACAGCTGAAACGCCCTGTCCATAGGCGTTCCGGCTATGAAGGGGCTCCTGTCATTGCCCTGTCAGCCTCCTTTCAGCCTGCTCTTTCACATTTTTTGTGAAGGGACAAAACGATACGGGCTGAAATGGAAGTGAGGGGAAGTGGTTTCAGCTTTAACCGGCTGATTTTCTGTGCATATTAC